>UMGV01023943.1_pt1 | contig 25449 bp, 15 predicted proteins | sample 1965361 | NCBI WGS metagenome assembly UMGV01 (sample SAMEA4836081, study PRJEB28245) | human gut metagenome | biome: gut microbiome; material: fecal sample | place: Denmark | collected 2008
AACTTTTACAAAGACTTTCTTATCCCGAACTCAGGTTATTATATATATAGGGGACGGCGGGGGAAGTATAAGACATGAATGAAAGGAGCAAAGAAAGGATCGCCGAAGCAGTGACTACCGTTGGGAGATGGCGCAGCCGCGCGCGAATAAGCACTGAGGAATGATGCCTAAATAGATAGCAGCGGCGAAGGAGCACTGAGGAATGTAGCCATAAAAAAGAGTGGCGACCCGAGGGCCGCCACTCCAGTATTAAGAGTTGAGATTAATCGCGAAGGATTAATAACCGTAGTTCTGAGGATACTCAGCACCAGAGTTAGACTTGATAACGTCGTCTGGGATAGGCTGCTGGTAGTTGTAAGGCTTGATGTTGGGGATGAAGCGGATACTCTTAGCACCATCGTTCTTGGTGTAGATAACCTTCTCACGGCCGAAGTCAGCATTAACCTGGTCAGTAGCATTGTTCCAGCTCATACCATACTTGCGTACACGCTCATACAGAGTGTTGCTGGTCTTCTCATCCTGTGTAGGATACTTAGAAGTAACGTAGCTACCGCAGTTGGGGTTAACAGACAGACGGTTCAGAGTGATGCAACGATGCTCCTCACCGAAGAGCTCACGGGTGCGCTCGTCGAGGATGTAGTCGATGTCTACCTCAGCGGCAGAGCAACGGGGAGCGTTGGCACGGTCGCGGATTACGTTGATATCGTCGGCAGCCTTCTGCTTGTCGCCCTTGGCGAGGTAAGCCTCGGCACGGAGCAGGTAGGTCTCAGCGATACGGATCAGGTAAGGCTCGTACTCACACTCCTTAACGTCACCGTTAGGATGCTTTTCCTGAGAGAACTTCCAGAAACGTGGGAAGATATCGAGGGTATCGCTGGCGTTCAAAACATAAGCTGAGTTACCGGCATGAGCATCCTCGCGATCCTTAGCATACTTCCACTGTACGCTCCACTTGGTACCACCGGGAGTGTACCAGTCGCGCTGCATCATAGTCTCAGAGCAACGGAAGTCTGCCTTACCTGGCTGTGCAGGGTCGGTAGCCTTAGCCCAGATGTAACCAGGCTCCAGTGGGTCAAAGATGTAACGGCAAGGCCAGTTACGGTTGCTACCGTAAGCATAACCACCACCGATAGAGTCGCGAGTGTTGTTAGCCTGATAACGGCCGGCAGCAATAGCAGAGGTAGAAACACCGAGGCTGCTTGAACCGCCCTGAACACCTGCGGGATAGCACATAGCGTCGTCACCGAAGAGGTAGAACTTCACACCATTATCGGTACGGTTGGTACCGCAGTTACGAACCTTGTTGCTCATGAAGTCGCCTTCCATGGTGTTGTTGCGCATACGCAACCAAGCGTCACCGCTACCACCATTAGAGTAGTTACCTACAGAGAACTGGCTGGTCCAGAGAGCCTCCTTGTTACCAGTTACACCGTAGTCCTGGTTGGTATTGCCTGAACCGTTGCCGGGTGTAGCGAAGAGGTCCCAATAAGCACCACCCTTGTCGGCAGCGAGAGAGTGACCGTAGCGGTCGGTAGCACGGCTGGCCTCAGTACCGAAACGGGTAGTCATCAGGTGATAGTCACCGTCCTGACCGCCGATTACGCGGCTGGTAGCCTGGATAGCCTCGTCAAACTTACCGAGAGCCAAGCAGATTTCTGCGAGCATGTGGTCGGCAGCAGCACGGGTTACACATCCCTGCTTGCGCTCTGTCTTAGACATATTCTCAGCAGCAAACTTGAAGTCATCGTAGCACTTCTCCCATACTTCCTGACGGGTGTTGGGCTGGTAACCCATCTCAATCTTCTTGGTAGGCTTGTCGAGGTAAGGCACATTACCAAACATACCGGCGAGCATGCGGAATGCCCAACCACGCATGAAGCGTGCCTCGCCCAGAAGCTCATTCTTCGCCTCTGGAGTAGAATATTTGATATCCTTGGTCTCGATGGCGTAGATGGCTGTGTTGGCGTAGTTTACGAGGTAGTACAGCTCGTTGTACCAGTGACGGCTGTAACCGTTGGCAGAGTTGAGCTTAGTCCAGTTAGAGAAGCAGTCGTTGTTGTTGTTCTCTGTGTATGTATCCAGACCTACACCCGTAAGCATATAAGAGTGATAACCGTGGGTCTGACCGAGAACCAGGTAGTTGACCTCCTTATAGCAGGAGTTGATAGCCATAGCCACCTCGTTTTCAGTATTGAACATACCCGAGTCGTCTTGCTTGTAAGAGTGCTCCTTCAAGAAGTCAGAGTCGCTCTGGCAGGCTGTCTGGGTAAGGGCCATCGCACCAAGTGCGACGATGCCCAATATCTGTTTTGTTAATTTCATAGCTGTTGTCTTTTAGATGTGTTAGAATGTCACGTTAAGACCGAAGGTGATGGTGCGGTAAGCGCCATTGCTTGCATACTTGGTAGAAGCAGCGCCGGCAGCGATAGTACCACCAGTTTCAGGATCGAGACCAGACCAGTTGGTGATGGTGAAGAGGTCGGTACCTGATACGTATGCACGGAGACCGGTGAGGCCGAGAGGTGCAATGAGGTTGCGGTCGAAGTTGTAAGAGAACACGAGGTCCTTGAGCTTGAGGAAGCCGCGGCTGTTCCACCAGAGGTAGTCAAACTCGTTGCTCCATCCATAGCGAGGATAGTCGTTGTTCTTGTTGTCGGCGCGCCATGGATTTACGCGGTCAAGCTGGTTGCCGCTGGCACCATTGGGACCCCAAGCGAATGGGTCGTAACCGAGGAAGTGGCTGTCGCTACCTGGCATCCAACGGAAGTTGAAGTACAGAGAGAAGTTCTTGTAGCTGATGGTGTTGCCAAAGTTCAGAGTGAACAGAGGATCCTGGTCACCAACACAGTGGCGGTCTTCAGCAGAAATCTTACCATCGTTGTTCCAGTCCATGAACTTCACATCACCGGGCTTGGCATTGGGCTGAATCTTGCTAACGGCGCCAGTCTCGGGGTTCTTCCATGTATAGTTGTCAATCTCTTCCTGGCTCTGGAAGATACCGAGCTTCTTCAGGTCGTAAGCAGCAGTGATAGAGCTACCTACCATCAGAGCATAGTAAGACTGAGGACCATAGGTGTGGAAGTTGGCCACATCGTCGGCCTCTACACCCTTATAGTTCTTGCCGTAGAGTTCCATAACCTTGTTGCGGTTCAGGTCGAACACGAGGTTAGACTCCCAACGTACATTGTCCTTACCGTCGCCATTGATGTTGACAGAGTGCAGAGTTACCTCAATACCCTTGTTGCTCACCTTACCTACGTTAGCGTAAGCAGTGTTGAAACCAGAAGGATAAGGTACAGAGCGCTGCATCAGCATGTTGGTGGTGCGGCCGCTATAGATATCGATAGTACCATCGAGTCGGCTATTGAGCACGCTGAAGTCCAAACCGAGGTTGTACTTGGTAATGGTAGCCCATGTCAGATCCTTGTTACCCAAAGTGCTGGCGAGGTAACCGAGAGTAGACTGGTTGTCAAGCCATGTCTTGGTGGTAGAGATAGTAGAGTTGGTGGCGTAAGCGCTAACCGAACGGCTACCGTTCTGACCCCAAGAGAGACGCAGCTTGGCATAGTCGAGCCAAGTGAGGTTGTCCTTGATGAAGTTTTCCTTGCTGAATACCCATGCACCAGACACACCGTAGAAGTTACCCCACTTCTTGCCTTCGGCGAAAGCAGAGAAACCGTCACGACGGTAGTTGAAGGTTACATAGTACTTGCTGTCGAAGTTGTAGTTGAAACGAGCCAGGTAAGCAGCTGACTGGGTACGAGTGCGCTCGCGTCTTACATTCTGAGTATTGGCAGCAGAAGCACCATAGTAACCCAGAGAGGTAGAACCAGTGAAGTCCTTGAAGCTGAGGTAACGGTAGTTGTTGTCGTACGACTCACGAGTGTAACCTACCATGGCGTCAACGTGGTGCTTGTCGATATCAGTACCATAGGTCAGGATGTTATCGGTGTTCCAGTATGAAGAAACAGAAGCTGTAGAGATACCCTCAACCTTGTTGTTGAACTGGGTTGGGTCGTCCATCTGACCGGTATTGCGGGTGTCTACCCACATCTCGGGACGGTTGAATGTATCCTGGTAGCTTGAGTTGCGCTGTGCGTTCAATGTGAAGCGATAAGACAGACCCTTGAGGAATGGGAAGTCAACCTGTGCGGTCAACACGCCATTGACGTTGTTACCGTTTCTGTCGTTGACACCATAGAGATAAGAGTCGGCTACACCACCGCTAACGCCTGAACCCCACAGAGGGCTGAGGGTATTGCCATCGGGGTGAGAGTTGTACCAAGAGGTGTACTTGAGAGAACCAGGCACAACTTGGTTGTGCTCGTCCAATACAGGCTGTACGGTCTTGAATGAGAAGGGAGAATACCACTCGGCGTTACCGAGAGTAGCGGTTACACCCCACTGACGCCAGCCGAGGTAGTTGGCCTTCAAACCAACCTTCAACCAGTCGGTAACGTCGATGTCAATCTTAGACATTACGTTGTACTTCTCGTAGTCATCACCACGCTGTACACCCTGACGGCGAGTGTAGTCGCCAGAGAGGTAGTACTTGACGCCCTTGCTGCCACCGGCAACACTCAGGTCGTACTGCTGGCCTACACCAGTACGGGTAACTTCGTCGAGCCAGTTGGTCCACATGCCGGCATCGTAAGCCTGCTCTTCAGTTGTGGTAACGAAGAAAGCGTTCTTGTTTTGCTTGAAGAAATCCATAGACCATGTAGCATCGGCGGGGAAACGCGTGTCACCAGCAGCCTGCTTGGCATAGAAACGGTTCATCAAGAAACGCTCTGTGTTGTTAACAAACTCTGGCTTGCGGCTCCAGTCAGAGAAGCTCCAAGAAGAGTTGAAACGTACTGTAGGCTTGGCGCTCTCGCCACGCTTGGTAGTGATGATGATCACACCATTGGCAGCACGCGAACCGTAGATAGCGGCTGCAGAAGCGTCCTTCAATACGTCGATGGTAGCGATGTCATTGGTATTGATTTCGCTGATACCGCCATAAGAGATAACGCCATCGACGATGAGCAGAGGAGCGTTATTAGCCTGCTTAGCAGCAGCAGGACTCTCAGGGATCACGTTCTTACCACGCAGAGTCATGGTAGAAGAGTTGTCACCAGCAGCACTGCTCGTAGGAGAGTAGTGCAGACCGGCTACCTGGCTTGACAGGGCAGACAGGGCGTTAGGGTTAGGCAGGTTGGTCAGCTTGCCGTCATCAAACTTCACGCTGGTGATGGCGCCAGACACGTCCTTACGCTTGGCTGTACCGTAACCTACGACTACTACCTGCTCGAGTACTTCTGCGTCCTCTTTCAGGGTTACATCTACTTTGTCACTGGCCTTTACGGTCTGCTCCTTGAAACCTACGCTTGACACCGTGAGCATTGCGCCCGGCTTCACGTTGAGTTTGAAGGTACCGTTGACGTCGGTAATGGTAGCGTTCTGCGTACCTACCTCCTTAACGGTAGCACCGATGATGGGTTCACCGTTGGCATCAACCACGGTACCACTGACTGTTTTCTTGTCTTGCTGTACGGCAAGAGACTTGCTTGCATTCAGGTTGTTGCTTTCGCTTGCTGACGCTGACAGCGGAGCAAGGGTCAACATAGAGGCAGCGAACAAATATGCCCACTGCTTCGAAATGTTCAAAGCACTGAATGAAGTCTTTTTCAGTTTCTCATCCATAAACTATGATTTAAAAGGTAATAAATAATATAAGTTTCGTAACTAACCAAGTTTTACAAGATACGGTTGACGCTATGCAAGCACCAGATGTATTTGGCCACGGGCTTTCACTCACTTTTTTCTGTGTTTTGGGGTGTCTCGGGGGCTGTTCGGGCCCGTCAACACCATTTCACTCGCAAATGTAAGCATTAAAATTTGATAATAACTTATAAATATGTCATTTCTTCTATTAATATTTAATATTTTTTTGAATTGTAACAGGAAATGGGGAATAATCGTTAAAATCGGAGTGGTAATCGGCGGGAAAAGGACGATAATTGGTGGAAGAAGAGGAATAATTGGGACAAGCAGCACAGACAGGGCGCCGACCGACGAATGTAGTGTGGATGCGGTGGGGATGCACATTATTATATATATGGCCACGGGGAATGGCAGGGGCATCACAGAGATGTAGCCCGAGATGGCATTAATCATCATTTCAAGGTGCGATTTCACTATTTCGGACTTGGATTTATGCGTTGCAGGATGCGAAATAGTCGTTTCATACCCTAAAATTTGTTTAATTTCAAACATAATGAGCCCCTTCTCCAGCAGCGGCAACTCTGAAGGAGTTGCGTTTTCATAGCCCCGGGTTGAGGCGTGCAGCGCCTCTACCCTGGGTACATATATAATAAGGTGTAGCAACGCTGTAAGTGTTGCGCTTAGCCGTAGGCGTTATACTCAACCTGACAATATCCACTTACCCATTCCTGTCCTTCATCCTGGTGCGGGTAACGCCTACGGCTAATCGCAACTCCTGTAGAGTTGCCAGGTTAGTGGGGGCAGTTACCCAGGGTAGCGTGCTTCGCCCGCAACCCTGGGCTATGAAAACGCAACTCCTACAGAGTTGCCGCTGGGTGCGTACTATACCCCCACTTGGCCACTTGTGTCCTCTTAAACTACTCCAACCTTTGCTTCCACCCACACCATCATGCCCTCACCTACTCCAACACATACCTAAATCCGCACCATCAACCCCATGCCTACACCTACCCACAACTCCACCCGCACCATCATCCCCACGCCTACACCTACCTACAACTCCACCCGCACCATCATCTCCACACCTACACCACACCGCATGGGGGAATCGGAGTGCCTTATTCCTGCAAAAATGGGGATGAAAAAAATGGGGGAAATGATACTATATATATAAATAATGTGTACTTTTGCACCGTTGACCCTATCTTCGGGGCCAACGTAAATGCAAAATATCATGACAATAACGAAGAAGGAGGAACAGATGGTCGCCGACGAGCGGGTGCGCGCCATCAACAGGGTGACCATCAAGGGCAGCATCATCAATGTGGTGCTGCTGATATTCAAGTTTGTCGCCGGCATCGTGGGCGGTTCGGCTGCGATGATAGCCGACGCGGTGCACTCGCTGTCGGACTTTCTGACCGACGTGGTGGTGGTGGTCTTCGTAAGGCTGGGCAGCAAGCCCGAAGACGGAGACCATGACTACGGTCACGGCAAGTATGAGACGCTGGCGACGGCAGCCATCGGCATGGCGCTGGGCGTGGTGGGCGCAATGCTCTGCTATGGTGGCGCAGACAAGATAGTGGACGCCATGAGGGGCGAGGCGCTCGAGCAGCCGGGGTGGATAGCTCTGGCGGCAGCGCTGATGAGCATAGCGCTCAAGGAGTGGGCTTACCGCTTCACGGTGAGCGTAGGCCGACGGTTGGACTCGCCCGCCGTGGTCGCCAACGCATGGCATCACCGCTCTGACGCGCTCTCGAGCATCGGCACAGCCATAGGCATCGGCGGCGCCATCATCCTGGGCAGCCGCTGGGCTGTGCTCGACCCCATCGCCGCCGTGGTGGTGAGCGTCTTCATCATGCGCACCGCCTATACACTGGTGGGCCAGTCGATGGGCGAGCTGCTCGAGAAGAGTCTGCCCGAAGACATGGAGCGGCAGATAGCCGACATCGCCAGCGAAGAGCCCACGGTGAGCGCCATCCACCATCTGCGCACGCGCCGCATAGGCAGCCACATCGCCATCGATATGCACGTGCGCATGCCGGGAGCGCTCTCGCTCTACGAAGCCCATCAGCACGCCACCAACATAGAGCAGCGGCTGAGGGAGCGGTTTGGCGAGGAAACGTATATCAATCTGCACGTGGAGCCGGTCAAGGTCAACGGCGAATATGTGAAGCCATAACGCAGCCCCATACAACAAGAGCGGGGAGGCATGCCATAGACAGGCACGTCTCCCCGCTCTCTTTGTATGGGGCAGACCGCTTAGCGGAGCACGCCGTTGACCCGCTCGACGACGAGGGGTGCCGACACCTGGATGTGGGCTTTCAGCCGGGCATCGCGGGCATTGGCGCCAATCTCGAGGGTATAGTCGCCGGCATCGAGTACCCATGCGTTCTGCGCCTCGTCGAAGCAGGCGAGGTCGCGCTGGGTGATGGTGAGACTGAGGGTCTCGCTCTCGCCGGGCTGGAGCGTGCGGGTCTTGCCAAAGGCGACGAGCTGATGGCGCAGCGAGCGCACGGGGGCATAAACCTGTACCACCTCCTTGCCGGCGCAGGTTCCAGTGTTGGTGACCTTGACGCTGAGGGCGAAGTTGCCATCGGCCTGGGCGCGGCAGACGGCGTCGCTGTAGGCGAAGGTGGTGTAGCTGAGTCCGAAGCCAAAGGGATAGGCCACAGGGCGGTTGAAGGTGTCGAAGTAGCGGTATCCCACGTACATACCCTCAACATAGTCTACGTAGTGTACGTTCTTAATGGCCGGCGTACGCGGTATCTTGGGGTAGTTACCGATAGCTTTGGGGCCGTGGTAGTCGTAGGGGAAGTTGTCGTAGGTGCTGCAGTCTTCGTAGCGCAGAGGGAAAGTCATGGTCAGGCGGCCCGAGGGACACACCTTGCCGGTGAGGACGCGGCATACGGCGTCGCCGGCTTCCTGTCCGGGCAACCACGAGAGCACCACTGCGTCGGCAAGCGAGCGCCAGGATGCCACCTCGACCACGCCCGACACATTGAGCACCACTATCACGCGCTTCTGGGCGGCGTGGAAGGCATGGCTCACCTGGGCGATGAGCCTGTATTCGACGTCGGAGAGCAGATATTCGGTCTGCTGCAGGCGGTCGGCTCCCTCACCACAGCTGCGGCCGATGGTGATGATGGCGACGTCGTCGGTCTGGGCACTGCGGGCTATGACAGCCGAGTCGATGGTGAGCTCGGGGATGGCGGCGTAGCCCAGCGGGTCGTAGGCGCGGGCTGCGATGGTATCGCGGATGATGCGCTGGTAGGTCTGTGCCACGTCGGCATTGGTCTCGACGCCCACATTGGCAAATCCCTCAAGGAGATTGACGGTGTGGGGGGTCTTGACATTGCCCGAGCCGGTGCCGACGGAGATGAAGTTGTAAGAGGAGACACCAAACATGCCCACGCGCCGGGTCTCCTTGGCGAGGGGCAGGGTCTGGTTATGGTTCTCGAGCAGCACGATGCCTTCCTCGGCAGCCTCGCGCGACTTGATGGCGTGGGCCTTGAGGTCGGGGTTCTCGCTATAGGTGCGGGGGGTGATGCGCTCGGTGCGGGCTACAAACTGGAGCATGCGGCGGGCACAGCTGTCGAGGGCAGCCACAGAGAGGGTGCCGGCCTTGACGGCGGCCTTGATCTCCTGGCGCTGCTGGGCGGTGCCGGGGGCGAGCAGGTCGTTGCCAGCCCATATCTCGCGGCCGGAGTCGCGCCATCCGGGGGCAGCCCAGTCGCTCACCACGAAGCCGCGGAAGCCGAAGTCGCCGCGAAGGATGGTGGTAAGCAGGTCGCGGCTCTCCATACACTGCTGGCCGTTGATCATATTGTACGCACTCATCACCGACCAGGGGTCGCTCTCACGCACGGCTATCTCGAAGGGCTTCAGGTAGAGCTCACGCAGGGGTCGCTGGGCGATGCGCACATCGACGTCCTTGCGGTTGGTCTCCTGGTTGTTCACGGCAAAGTGCTTGAGGGTGGCGCCGACATGCTGGCTCTGGATGCCGCGCACAAAGGCTGCCGCCATCTTACCGGTGAGCAGCGGGTCTTCGGAGTAGTACTCGAAGTTGCGGCCTCCGAGCGGGTCGCGGTGCAGGTTCATGCCCGGGCCGAAGATGAGGTCGAGCCCGTATTCATGGGCCTCGTTGCCGATGGCCTCTCCCACCTCATAGATGAGGGGCTGGTTCCACGACGAGGCAAGGGCGGTGCCGATGGGGAAGCCGGTGTGGTAGTAGCGGCGGCTCTGGCCCTCGCGCATGGTATCGATGCGGAGTCCGGCAGGACCGTCGGTGAGCGCGGTGGGCGGGATGCCGAGGCGGGGGATGGGCGAGGTGGTTCCGGCAGCACCGGGCACGAGCTTCTTGGTGTTGCCATAGCCGGTGAAGGTCTCGTTGCCGGCGCCCACGACGATGTTGATTTTCTCGTCGAGGGTCATGTGGGCGAGCACGTCATCGACATTGTCGCGGGTGAGCTGCGGCGCTTTGCCGCAGGCCACCATGACGAGAGCGAGCGCCATGGCGTCCATGCTCAGAGGGGTGAAGAGCTTACGTTTCATTGCTTGGAGTTATCGTAGATTTGTCCGTTCTTCTTGCCAAAGGGGTAAGAGATGTTCTCAAACTTGACATTCGAAGCGTCGTCGAGAACGAAGGCAGGACGGAAGTCGTCATTGCGGAGCAGGAGGTTGACATTGCGGAAGGTGACGCCATCGGCATGGCGCACGTAGAAACCGTAACAGGGCAGCTCGCCAAACATATCAAACTCGGGATAACGGTTAATCTGCTCGGGTATCTTGTTGAGCTCGCCCATGGTGAGGTAGCGCAGACCCTTGTCGGCTCCACCGGGATAGATGATGGTGACATTGTCGATGAGTACATTGCGCACCTTGACGCCGGGGATGCCCACGATGCTCGAAGGCATAGGGTTGCGCATGGTGTTGGTGATGGGGCCGCGCAACTTATAGCCTACATCGGGGCGCTCGAAGGGAACTTCGCACACCATGTTGCGGATGGTCACACCATCGACGATGCCGTCGCGGCGGTCGGCCTGGCGCTTGCCTAAGCGGATGAAGATGGGGTTGCCGGTATTGAGGGCGTGGATATTCTCAACGAGCACGTTGCGCACTTCGCCGCCGTCGACAGCCTCGATGGCTATGGCAGAGCGGAAGGTGTTGCTGACCTTGATGTCACGGATGGTGATGTTCTTGAAACCACCGGCAGAGTTGGTACCGAACTTGATGGCCGACGCCGAGCTCTCCACAGCGCAGTTGTAGACCTGGATGTCGTCGCAGGCGAGCTCGAGCTTGTCTGACTTGAGGCAGATACCGTCGTCGGCAGCATTGACGTGGCTGTCGCGGATGATGACGTGCTGGCAGTCCACGATGTCGATGCCGTCGTTGTTCCAGTAGGCGCGGTTGAGCACATCCACGCGCTCGATAAGCAGGTTTTTGCACTGGAAGAAGACGAGTCCCCAGCAGGCGCCGTTGCGCAGATGGAGTCCGCTCACCTCGATACCGTCACAGGCATTGATGGTGAAGAGGTTGGGGCGCATGGCCTCACGTGGGCGGTTGAGTCGGTCAAAGTAGTTGGGGTCGGGGCGCACGCCAGCCTTGTGCAGGCTGTCGATGGCGAGAGCCAGCTCGCAGCCGCGGGCGTCGATGGTACCCTCGCCGGTGAGCTTGATGTTCTTGGCTTGGTATGCCTCGATGAGCGCGAGGCTCAGATAGTTCCACTTCTTAGGGTCGCTGCGGTCGGCGCCCTCCTTGGTGATGTCGATGTAGTCATAGGGATTGGTACTGCCCAAGAGGGTGGCGCCGCTCTTGAGGTGGAGCTCGATATTGGAACGCAGCTCGAGGGTACCGATGACATAGTTGCCGGGCTCGAAGACGATGGTGCCGCCGCCCTTACGACTCAGGTCGTCGATAGCGCGCTGGATGGCGGGAGTGTTGACGGTCTGACCGTCGGCTACGAGTTTGAGAGCCGTAGAGCTCACGGTCTTGGCAGCTTCGGCCACAGTGGCAACGAGCATCATGGCTGCCACGAGGATATAGTTACGGTATTTCATAATGTTTGCTATGGGCAGCGTCTGCCCGATGATAGTTGTGGTTGTTATTAATGTCTATATAAGTATATGTAGATTAATCGTGACGATGGCACTTGCCACAGTGCTTGGGCTCGGGCAGAGTGATGTTGACTCCCTCGTCCTTGTAGCCGTTGACATTGACCTGGCAGATGGCGGGACGGAAGTCGCGGTCGCGCAGGGTGAGGTTGACATTGCGCAGGGTGATGCCCTCGACGTGGCGCAGGAAGAAAGCCCAGGCGGGGAGCTCGCCAAACATGGTGAACTCAGGGTAGCGGTCGTAGTTTTCGGGAACCTCGGGCGCCTTGACATAGGCCATACCCTTGTCGGCACGACCGGGAGCGCTGATATTGATGTTCTCGAGCACCACGTTCTCTACAGGATGACCGGGCCAACCGGTGATACTTGAGGGGAAGGGGTTGTGGAAGTAGCTCACCTCGGGGCCGCGGATATCATAGTCGGTGTCGGGACGGCCGAAGGCGAGCTCAACATCCATATTGCGCAGGGTGATGTTGCGGATATAGCCCTGGTCGTTCTTGGCACGGTTGCCCAACTTGACGAAGATGGCGTTGCCGGTATTGGTTGCCTTGAGACCGTCGACTACGATGTTCTCGATCTGCGAACCGTCGACGCTCTCGATGGCGATGCACGAGCGGAAGGTGTCGATTACGCGGATGTTGGTAATGGTGATGTCGCGGAAATTACCCCAAGTGGCAGTGCCGAACTTGACAGCCGAGGCAGAGCTGCGTATCTCGCAACTGTCGATGACGAGGTTCTGGCTTACGCCGCGCTTGTGGTAGCTCTTCAGGCAGATACCATCGTCGGCGGCATTGATGCGGCAGTTGGTGATACGCGAGTCGCGGCAGTCGGTCATGTCGATACCGTCGTTGTTCCAGTAGGCACGGTTGTAGACATCGAGGTGATGGAGATTCATATTGGAGCAGAGGTCGAAGGAGAGACCCCAGCAGGCGCTGTTGCGCAGATGGAGGCCGGCGATTTCGACTCCGTCACACTCGGAGAAGAAGAAGAGCTTGGGACGCATGATCTCACTGGGACGACGCAGACGCTTGCTGTAGTTGGGGTCACTCTTCACGCCACATTTCACGAGCGAGTCGATGGTGAGCGCCAGCTCCTGACCCTGTCCGTCGATGACTCCCTCGCCGGTGAGGGCTATGTTGCGGGCACCCTGGGCGAGCACGAGGGCATACTTGGAGTTGTCCTTGCGCACCACGTCGCCGTCGCCCATCACCTGCAGCTGGTAATAGTCATCGGGATTGGTGCTGCCCAAGAGCACGGCACCGCGCTCGAGGTGGAGCTCTACCCCACTCTTCAGCTGAATGGCCCCGGTGAGGTAAAGGCCCTTGCTGATTGTCAACTTGCCGCCGCCCTTCTTAGACAGACGGTCGATGGCGTTCTGGATTGCTTCGGTGTTAAGGGTCTTGCCATCGGCAACGAGCTTGAGCGACGCCGAGGTAACCACTTTGGCGGCGCTGAGGCTGAGCGACAGCATCGCCATGAGGATGAATGATACGGTCTTCTTCATGATAAGGCAAAGATAGCAAAAAACAGAGTGACACACAAAAAGTTTAGCATTAATTCGTGTTATTTTTTCAATCATTCAAGTAATTACTGGGCAGGGCGAGGCAAGGACTGATAATTACCGCCTGGGTTTTAGATAGTTTAACGATTAGGATTTGAGCGGTTAGAAGAATAGTGTTAGCTTTGCATGACAGAGAGTACATGTGCCCAGAACCCGAGGGCAAGTACGGCAATGCCCCTTACAACAATAAAAAAACTACTGTTATGAGTAACTACACCTCGCTGGACGAACCGCAATTACTGGTGTCTGTTTCAGACCCCTCGCTACTGGGGAAACTCAAGAATGCAATAAAGATGCTGGATGGCGTCAGCGCAGTCACTGTGCTCAAACCCAAGAAGACAGAATTGGAGATGGCCAGAGAAGATGCCGCAGAAGGAAGAGTGACCCAATGGAGTTCGGTAGATGAAATGTTTGATACTGTTCTGAACTGAGTCCTCCCCCTCTCCCCATCCCCAAGCTCAAGGATATGTCAAAGCCCGAAACCTGCAGATGGTTTCGGGCTTTGTTGGTTCTCGTGGTGAGAGGCGGCAGACTATTTGAGAGTCAGCTCAACGATGGTGTCCACACCCTTGGGCACAGCGGGGAGCTCGAGGGTCACGCCCTCAGCGTTCTTGCTGACACGCACCTTCTGGTGACCGTCATACATACGGGCACTGGCCACACGGCGATCGGTGAGGGGAAGGAAGAGAGCACGGTCCTGGCAGTTCATGATATGCACATAGAGGGTGTTGCCCTTCTGGGTGGTAACGCCCCAGTCATGGGGACGCACGATGCCACCGCGGGTGCCGTAGATGGTCTCCCCATAGCGGCCCATCCAGTCACCGATAGCCTTGAGGCGCTCGACAGCCTCTACGGGCAGTTTGCCGTCGGGGCGGGGACCGATGTTGATGACATAGTTGGCATTGTTGCCGGCAGCCTTGATGATGTGCTGGATGATATATTCAGAGCTCTTGTACTTCTTGTCGGTGATGTCGTAGCCCCAGACCTTGTTCATGGTCATCACAGTCTCCAGAGGCAGCTGTCCTATCACCGTTCCCTTGGAATAACCGGCAGTGTTCTGACCGGGCAGGTCCTGCTCAAAGGTCTGCAGGTCTTCGCCGGGCTTGGGGGCCTTGTGGTGGTTGTTGGCCACGAGACAACCGGGCTGCAGGCGGTGGATAAGGCTGTACTGCTCGTCGAGGCGCCAGTCAAACTTGGGGTTGTTTTTCTGGTCCCAATAGCCGTCAAACCAGATGGCACCGATGGGGCCATAGTTGGTGAGCAGCTCAGTGAGCTGGTGCTTCATGAAAGCGAGGTAGGAGTCATAGTTGTACTGGTCCTTGGGCTTGCCGATACCCATACCGCTCCATCCCTGAGGATAGTCGGGGCGCGACCAGTCTACATGTGAATAGTAGAGGTGGAGCTTGATGCCATACTTCTGACAGGCATCAGCGAGCTCTTTGAGCACATCGCGGTGGAAAGGGGTACCATCGACGATGTTATAGTTATTGGCCGATGTCTTGAACATCGAGAAGCCATCGTGATGACGGGTGGTAAAGGTGACGTAGCGGGCACCGGCGGCCTTGAACGCCTTGACCCATTCCTCGGCGTCGAACTTGGAGGGATAGAAACCGTCGGCCAGGTGGGTATATTCCTTATAATTAATGTTGCGGTTACTCATCACCCACTCGCCGTTGCCGAGCATGGAGTAGAGTCCCCAGTGGATGTAGATGCCAAACTTGTTGTCCTGGAATTCGGTACGGGCCTTGAGGATTTCGGGCGAAGCCTGATACTGAGCCGAGGCGGTAAGGCATGCCACCATCAGCAGGAGTAGTGTTGAAATTTTCTTCATGACATTGATGATTGTTATAACGCACACAAAGTTAAGGATTTTGGCTGAAAGAGCCAAACGAATGTCCGCTTTTTAGCAGACTATCCCCCAAGATTTTGAGAACCCCGCCATAGACCGAGGACAGACAAATAGAGTAATGCAGGATAATGGGATGCAATGTAGAGACGATTAGTATTAACCGAGCATAACGCCTGCGGCTAATCGCAACTCCTTCAGAGTAGCTATAATAGTTGTGCTGCTACCCAGGGTAGCGGACTACGCCCGCAACCCTGGGCTGGGAAAGCGCAACTCCTACAGAGTTGCTGCTGCTGACAAACTCCACAACAAAAGTGACCAGCAGCGTACCCCACCCCAGTCTTCCCATGAGGGTAAATAGCGATTTGACACCTGACAACGGCATAGATAATACGGCGCAGACGGTACACATCACCGGCAACTCTAAACCGAAGGTCACCGGCGCGGCGCAATGCGACGCGGAAAGGTAATGGAGTTGTGATTACATAGCCCAAGGTTGAGGTGCGGAGTGGTTTTACCTTGGTCAATGATATAGGCAGAACGGCGCAGACGGTACGCACCCCCGGCAACTATGTAGGAGTTGCGATTACATAGCCCAAGGTTGAGGTGCGGAGTTGTTTTACCTTGGTCAATGATATAGGCAGTACGGCGCAGACGGTACACATCACCGGCAACTGTGAACCGAAGGTCACCGGCACGGCGCAATGCGACGCGGAAAGGTAATGGAGTTGCGATTACATAGCTCAAGGTAGAGGTGCGGAGTTGTTTTACCTTGGTCAATGATATAGGCAGTACGGCGCAGACGGTACGCACCCCCGGCAACTCTGTAGGAGTTGCGATTTCACAGCCCAGGGTTGAGGTGCGAAGCGCCTCTACCCTGGGTATTAGTACAAAAAAGGTAGCAACGCTGTAAGTGTTGCGTTTAGCCGTAGGCGTTACCTCCAGCAGGATAATGGAAAAAAAGGTGTAGACGATTATTATTAACCGAGCATAACGCCTTCGGCTAATCGCAACTCCTTCAGAGTAGCTATAATAGTTGTGCAGCTACCCAGGGTAGCGGACTACGCCCGCAACCCTGGGCTGGGAAAGCGCAACTCCTACAGAGTTGCTGCTGCTGACAAGCTCCACAACAAAAGGGACCAGCAGCGTACCCCACCCCAGTTCTCCCAAAGGGCTTACAACTACAACCCACATCGCCGACACCATGTCCACGGAGGACACGATGTCGGCGATGCCTATATATATTAATAAGGTGTAACCCTTACTTCACTACCTTATGGCCGTTGATGATGTAGACGCCGTGGGGGAGCGAGCTGGCGTCGGTGCCGAGATAGACACCCGAGAGGGTGTAGATTCCCACCTTGGCGGGACGGGCAGAGGGAGTGTAGACATTGTCGATACCCGACTCTACGCTGGTCTGGATTTCAACCTCATCGAGGAAGAGACGGCAGGACTTGAAGGTGAGCTGCGTCTTGCCCGATGCTCTCAGCGTGGTGCTGCAGTCGGTCCACTGGCCTTCGGTCAGGTTGAAAGTACTGGTCGACAGCGTACCGTTGCTGGTAGAGAGGGTGAGCGTATTGCTGTTGTTCTTGTCGAAGGGAGCAGCCTTGAACTTGATGGTGACAGGCGTGTTGGCGTCGACATTGAATGAAGGACTCGTCAGATCATAGGTGCCTGACGCGTTGCCATTGCGGCCGATGACCGCACACTGGTAAGCACCCTTGAGGGTCATACCAGCATCCCATCCTGTAACATCGGGTTCGAAAGTACCATTGGCAAAGTTTTTTGCTTGCAGGAGGTTGGTGGGCTTATAGAAGCCATTGTCGTCGTTGGCACCGGTACCAAGACAGCGGTCGAAGGTCTCCTTGAGCAGATAGCCTTCCTGAGAAGCGCCGTTGTTGAGGTTGGCAAAGTTGAACGAAGCCAGACCGCCCGAGCAAGACATCTTGCTGATGAGGATGTTCATAAGCATCCTGCCGTTGTTGTCGTTATACACCACACAGGCCGGACTGGTGTTATTGCCCAGACTGTTGTGTCCGCCATAGGGCCATGCGTCGCCCGCCTCTGTTTCACCGCTCTTGACATTGTCAGCAGGGATGATGGTGATGCGCTCGTGGTCGTTGCCTCTATCAGGAGTATTGGGGCAGTTCCACTGCCAGAGAGTAGGATTATAGTCGATATGATTGATCATAATGCCCGAAGCCGCGATATACTTGTCCCAACCTTCCTGCTGACGGTTCTCGATGAGATAGTACTCATTGCTGCTGCCGGGGTTGGTCACTTTGTAGACTTCGCCACCCTTGGCAGTGGTCTTCAGGTCCTTGACGCTGCAGGTAAGAGTTTCAGAGAGGTCAACGGGCTTGATCCATCCGCCGACCATCTTCTCGTAAGCGGTGTAGCCGGCAGGACAATACTCGTTGCCATTGTAGCTGCCCGAGCACATGAGGTCCCAGGTGCCCATGCCATACCAGGTGTTGCTGGTACCAGAGTTGCCGCGGGTGTCATACATGTCGGGATAACCCAAGCAGTGGGAGAACTCGTGGCAGATGGTGCCGATGCCCATATAGCTGCTGGCACTGCGCAACTCGTTGGAGCAGGCGTAGACGCTGACATACTTGTTGCCATACTTCACGGGCGAAGCGAGCTGCCACTTGTGGGGCCATACGGTATTTTTACCGCCACCAGTAGCCTCGCCACGGCCGGCATAGATGACATAGACTTCCTCGACAAAGCCGTCGCCGTCCCAGTCATAGGGCGAGAAGTCGAGGCCATCGGCATAAGCCTTGTTGCAGGCATCAAGTATCATACCACGGGCGTTCTGGTCGTTGCCGTTGACATTGCCACCATAAGAAACCTGCGAGCCGAGGGTATAGGGACCTACCACGTCGAAGGTGATGTTGAACACGCCACCGCTCTGGGCGCTGAAGTAGTCTGCCACGCTGCCTACAAACTTGCCTTCTTTGAGACCTTTCTCATTGGCCACGCGGTTGTAGTAAGCCTGGGGGTCGTCCATCGTGAAAGCGACGTCAGAGAACTGGGCGAGGATAATGAGGCAACGCTTCTCGCCGGTGAAGTTGACACGCTGTGCCACCTTCTCTCTCCACGACTTGCGCTGCTTGCCCTGACTGCGGGCAGGCTCCATCTGGCTGCGCATGTTGGTGGCGTTGAGCTGCAGCTGCTGCATGTCTGCCACACGCAGCACATCGTTGCTCTCAAGGGTGTAACAGGCGCCGTTCTCGGCTTTCCAGTAACGCATAAACTCGTCGCCACACAGCTGTACGCGAACAGTCTTGCCATCGGCAGTTTTGAAGATGCGCCACACGCTTGGGTCGGCGGGGACGGCATTGACTGCTACTGTAGCTACCAACAGCAACAGTGCAGTAAGGAATCTTTTCATCATGATTTGAATTATTTTATTTGACATTTTTGTCGATAACGTGTTCATTAGCAAACTCGTATGCAAAAATAATTATTTTTTCCAACCTAACGGCTATCATCGGGCAAGAAAATGAGGTCAGGGTATAAAAAAAGATTGCCAGCGCTGTGCCGGCAATCTTTTTTATTGTCATTTCCGCATGAGTCATCACGCAGATTTCTGCTAATCGATTAGCGTACCATGGTAATTTTCTTGGCCGAGAACCATATATAACCCGTGAATGAACCGTCGGAACCGAAGATACCGCCACACAAGACCTTGTCGGCATCGAAGGTGACAGTCTTGAAGTCTGCACTCCAGGTACCACCGATAGGCTCGGTAGTAAGATTTCTACCGTCTTGAGAGAAGAGACATACGTAGTTAGGAGCATTGCCAAGACCGAAGTCTACACCGTCGGCAAACTTGTAAGAACCCAGTTCGTCGAATGCCAGTGAGCCCTGTTTGGTAGCCTTGTCGTAGTCATACTTGAGCACGGCCATTGTCCAGTCATAGCCCATCATGCCAGAGACATAGAGATAGTGGTTGTAGTCCTCGCTTTCCTCATCGCCGCCGGTCACGATTACTGACCACTCCTTGGCAGCACCATTGGCGTCGACGTACTTCATCTTCCATACACCCTGGAGTTTCTCATAGAACTCAGAGTCGTTGTCACGAAGTACAACGGTGGTAGAAGAGTTGGCGCCTACCTTGGCGCCATCGGCAGAAACGATATATACTTCGAAGGTACGGTTTTCATTGATTTCATCGTCATCGACGGTCTTGACTTCTACCTTGCCGGCACCGTCAGAAACGATGATGGTGGTATCAGTAACCATATAGTTGACGTCCTTCTTGGCAGGGTTGCTGCCCGACTCTCTCATTGACACATGTACACGCACGGGAGCTGTAGTCTCACCTTTGACAACGATAGGCACATTGAAAAGACCTGCACCTTCCTTGACCTTGACTTCTGTCTTGCCCATCTCGACGGTTACGTCGGCATTGGTGTTCCAGCTGGCATCATCGTCCGAGCAGGCCGCAAAGAAAGCGGTCACTGCAAGGAGCATAAACAATTTGATATATTTCATACTGTGATGTATTCTTTAATAGTTATACAGATTAATCGGCGTATCCGGGGTTCTGCTGAGTCTTCAGCTTGGGGTTGCTGTCGAGCTCGCTCTGAGGAATAGGCCATGTGTAACGATAGTCACCAGCCTTATAGGTAACGCTTGCGCTCTTCACGGTAATGATACCGTTGATACCCATAGCGGCAGGATAGTCGGCAGTACGGCTGAAGCCGAGACCCAGACGACGCAGGTCGCTCAGACGGAAGCCCTCGCCTACAAACTCAAGCTGACGCTGACGCAGAGCCGAGGTGAGCAGCTGCTCAGAGGTGAACGAAGCGGCCTGATAGTCCTCGATACGGTTCTTGAGGAAGGTGTTCAGATAGCTTGAGCCATCCACATTGGTGCGGGCAGCAGCCTCGGCAGCGATGAGGTACATCTCAGAGAGACGGAAAGGCTTGCACATGTTGACCAGGTTGTTAGCGCTACCGGTACGCAGTGAGCTGTTGCCGGGGAACTTGACAAACTGGTACAGAGCATAGGTGCTACCCTCGACCTTTACACCCTCGTTGACCTCGAAGAATGTGTCGAAGCGCACGTCGCCTTCAACAGCGAAGGTATTCAGAGTGGCGTAGGTGGGGATATAGTCGCAAGTCTGGTTGTCGGAAGAGATGTAAGCACCACCTACCGAACCGCCAAGCTCAGTATTTGACATGAAGGGGCGGAAGATCACCTCGGTACCGGCGTCATTGGTCCAGAGCTTCTTGTAATCGGCAATGGTGGTAAGAGTATAGGCACCGTTGGTGATTACGTCCTTGGCCTTGGCAAGAGCTGTGGGATAGTCGCCCTTGACGAGAGCCACACGAGCCATCATAGCCTCTACGGCAAACGAAGATACGTAAGCGGCGTTGGGCTTGAGCAGGTCGGCTACATCACTGGCACCGCTGGCCTCGTAGGCCTTGATGCCGTCGTAGGCATTGGCAAGGTCGGTCTCGATGAGACTGAAGGTCTCTGCCAATGTGCTGCGGTCGGGATAGTAGGACGCATTGGATGTAGGATAGTAGACCGTCTGTAGGGGCAGACCAGAATGCTCTGCCTCGGGATTGGTCTGTGTGTAAGACTGGCAGAAGTGGTCGGCCAGGAAGAAGTAAGCATAGGCACGGGTAAACGAAGCCTCTGCGCGATAGCGTTTGATGGCAAGCACCTGGGCATCGGTAAGACCCTCCTGACCCAGCAGCTTGTCGGCCTCTTCCATCAGCTTGTTACAGTTCTTGATGACGCTGTAGCAGCTACCCCACATGCTCTCGATTTCGCCGGTAGAAGCGAGGATGTTACCGCTGTTGAGCTCACCGTTACGGTTACCGTTGCTCAACAAGCCCACAAACTCGTCGGCTACCAGGTCGGGCTGGTAGAGCCAGCCGCCGGAAGTAAGACCGCGAAGATTGCTGTAGAGGATGTTACGGAACTGATAGAGGTCCTTCTCGTTGCGAATTGCGGACTGGTCGTCGAGAGCTCCGAAGGGCTTCTGGTCCATGCTACATGAAGTAACGAACAATGTCGCAAGCAACATCAGTGAAAAATATATTTTTTTCATATTCTTTTCCATTTATCGTGTTATATTGTTAGAATGTAACTTCGGCACCGAGCACGAACTGGCGGGTGTTAGGATAGTTGAACTTAACCAGGTTGATATCGGGCTCTGGGTCATAACCAGAGAACGAAGTAATGGTGAAGAGGTTACGAGCGATACCAAATACCTTGAAGCCCTTGACATAGCGCAGAGGAGCAAGCCACTTCTTGGGCAGGTCGTACTGGAGGCTCAGGGTCTTCATACGCAGGAATGAAGCGTTGTCGAGCAGATGGTCGTCGAGCATGGTCACGTTGTATCCAGCAGCAGGGATGTCGGTAATCTGACCGGGCTTGGTCCAGATGTTCAGCATCTTGGTCTGCTGGTTCCATGAAGTAGCGTTGGCGGGGTTGGCGGTGAAGACTTCCTCGTTCATCAGCAGGTACTTGCCGTTCTGCCAAGCGAAGTCAGCGATGATGGCAAAGCCCTTCCAGGTGAAGTTGGTACCGAAACCACCAATCCAGGGGGCATAACGGTTCTTGCCAGTCCATACAGTACAGTTCTCCTCGCTGAAGGTCTTGGTGATGTTGCCATCCTTGTCGTACCACATGGGGGCACCGTCGCGTGGGTCAACGCCTGCACGGCGGGGCAGATAGAACTCACCATAGCAGCGGCCTACCTCATAGCGTACACCGGTATTGGCGATGGTATAGTTGTCACGACCGGCAAAGAGCTCGGTGATTTCGTTCTTGTTGTAACCTACGTTGGCCTTGAAGGTCCAGCGCATGTCGCGAGTCTTGATGATGTCTACATCGACGTCGGCTTCAAATCCCTTGTTGACCATCGAACCTACGTTACCCACACCAGCAGAGAAACCAGTGGTGAAAGAGTAAGGAACGTCCATAATCATATCGGTACTCTTGTTCTTGTAGAGGTTGATGTTGACACCCAGACGGTCGAAGACGCGGGCATTGATACCGAAGTTGAGCTTGTCCACCTTCTCCCAAGTCAGCATATAGTTGGCAGCCTGTGCGATACCCAGAGTGGTCTGGCCGTTGTAGAGCGAACCCTGGCCATAGAGACCGAAGTACTCGTAGGCACCAGGACCTGCGTCACTACCGGTAGTACCATAGTTGAGACTCAGTGAGGCATCGTTGAGCCAGCTTACGTCCTTGAGGAAGCTCTCCTTCTTGGCATCCCACTTCACACCGAGTGACCAGAAGGTACCCCAGCGGTGGTCGGGAGCAAACTTAGAGCTACCGTCGCGACGGATAGAGCTGTAGAAATAATACTTCTCCTTGAAGTTGTACTCCAGAGTGGCGAAGAGTGAGTTGGCAACAACCTTGGTCTGAGCGTCCTCGAGGTCAGAGAGGGCAACGTTAGTACCGCTGGTGATGTTCATCAGACGGGCATCGGCATGACCTGTTGCGAAGGCACCAAACTGCCAGTCCTTGGTGATGCGGGTTTCCTCACCGACCAGCACGTCGATGTTGTGGTCGCCAAAGCCCTTGCGGTATTCAGCAGTGTGGATGAGGTTGTACTGATAAGAAGAGGTATAACGGTTCTGTACGGCACCGGTATTAATCGAGCCTACAGCGCCATCACCTACAATGTCGCCCATAGGAGTCCGGAAAGTCTCCCAAGGCAGGTTGCGGTTGTCGAGGGTCTGGTTGACCAGCTCGAGCGACTGCTGGGCGGTCAGGGTAAGACCGTCGATAGGAGTAAGCACCTCATTGAGTGAAGTGTTGAGGGTGATACGCTTGCGGAAAGAGCGACGGTATCTGCTGTCCTGCTCCATGGTCTCCATGCGAGAGTAGTGCAGATAGTCGGCCTTGGCGCCCTTGATGAGCTTGCCGCTGTCGTCGAAGCTATAATAATAAGGTACGTCGAAGGGCAGAGCCTTACGGGCAAATACCAGAGGGTTGTTAGTATAAATGCTGCTGGCACTCTGCATGGCGCTCCATACGGCGTTCTGCTCGAAGTCCTGTACACCGATGTTGGCGCTGTAGCCCACCTTGAAGAACTTGTTCAGACGAGCGTTGATACGGGCATTGAGGACAGAGCGCTGCATAGCAGACTTCTCTACCAGACCCTGCTGCTTGTGGTGGTTGTAAGACATATAGTAGTTGACTGTCTGGCTACCGCCCTGCATGGTGGCATTGATATCATAAGTAGGAGCCGAGCTGCTCAGCACCTCGTCATACCAGTTGGTATTGAGGCCGTAGTTCTTGACCAGATTGCGGATTTCGTCGCTCACGGGCTGACCGATAATATCGCGGAACTGTACGTACTGCTCAGAGTTCATCATCTCTGCACCGTCGGAAGTAGGAGAAGAAACACCCCACTGGGCCTTGACGCTAACCTGGGCGCTCTCGTTGTAACGACCCTGCTTAGAGGTGATAAGGATCACACCGTTGGCAGCACGCGCACCGTAAATAGAAGTAGAGGCAGCATCCTTGAGCACGGTGATATTGGCAATGTCCTCAGGGTTGAGGGTGCTGAAGAATGAAGAGCTGATAGGTGCACCATCCAGAATGAAGAGGGGCTGGTTGCTGGTCTGCAGGAAGTTGACACCACGCAGACGGATTGTAGCTGTGGTCGAAGGGTCACCGGCTGAGCTGAGCACAGACAGACCAGAAACCTGACCGGCAAGAGCGTCGGTGAAGTTAGGGGTAACAATCTTGCCGAGCTTTTCAGAGCCTACAGTACCGATGGCACCTACAACGGCACCCACCTTCTTGGCCTGGCCGTAACCGGTAACCACTACTTGCTCCAATACATGACTGTCGGGGTCGAGCACGACCATCATGTTGGCAGAGGCTTTAAGACGCTTGGTAACCATACCGATGGATGAAAACTCGAGTTCAGCGTTCTTGCTGTTTACTACGAGCGAGAATTTTCCATCAATGTCTGTGGCGACACCAGTCTTGGTGCCTACGACTTTAACAGACGCACCAATTACAGGCTCGTTGTCTTCGCTGCTGACTACGGTACCTGTAACTTTTGTTTGTGCCAGCGCCATTCCTATGCTCAGGAAGAGGCAGGCAAAAAACATCGATAGTCTTTTTTCCATAAAATCTCTCTCTTTTAAATTAAAAACTATATTAACTATTATTATTATTTCATCCTCAATGACAAGTTTTCGGGGTCTAACCACCGTCTCCGGCAGCATTATGCTGACATTTTGGAAACCAAAAGCGCAAAAAACAATCCTTTAAGCACAACCTTAGAGCCGTTTTTAAGTCGTTTTGCAACTATATGTACGTGCAAAATTAATAGTATTAATGATAAATAGCAAAAATTATACAAAATATTATTACGGGATTAACGTTTATTAACCATTAAAGGAGCTTTCAGATGATTTATATCAAGGATTACGACTGTAGTAGATAACAAATTATAATTAGAAAGCCACAATATTTAACGGATTGTTATCGATAAGGGCATATTTAATCATTATTTATTCATCCGGGGTACTGTTAAAAACCTCAAACTGCCAAATCAGCGTTTTCGAGTTGGCTTATAGCATAGTAGGAGGGCTACCCCGCGTCCATTTCCCACCACGTCCACCCCTTTTCCTCCCGCATTTACGAGCAGTGGGATGATGGTTGTGATGGCGGAGGTTGGCGACACCCCCACCCTGCCCCATGCAAAAAGTCCCGAGCACAGCCTAATCAAGCCCGGGTACATCGAAAACCCGATTTCGTGGTGTTAAATGGTGATTGCAAGCCAGGATATCCATTATGCAAGCCACGAAATGACGATTTCACACCATGAGCGTCGTTTTACGATGTACATTGACGAGATTTGGGCAGAATGGAGTAAGACACAAAAAGCCGATGGCGTCATCTGAAGGCTCCGCCTTAGTGGCGATGACGGCATCGGCAGGAGGAGAGGCCCCTCCCCTAACCTTCCCCAAGGGGCGGGAGTTCATACTTGGTGTGTTTAAGGCGTTTAGATAAAACTCCTTCCCCGCGGGGAAATACTGGGATGCCCCCAGCGGCAACTCCTACATCCATGGACACGAACATTATAAGGCTCCATGGCGAAACCCAAGTAAGCAGCGGCAACTCCTACATCCATGCACACGAACATTATACCCCTTATGGCGAAACCCACGGAAGCAGCGGCAACTCTGAAGGAGTTGCGATTCCCCAGCCCAGGGTTGCGGGCGAAGCAC
>UMGV01088351.1_pt1 | contig 25343 bp, 27 predicted proteins | sample 1965361 | NCBI WGS metagenome assembly UMGV01 (sample SAMEA4836081, study PRJEB28245) | human gut metagenome | biome: gut microbiome; material: fecal sample | place: Denmark | collected 2008
TGAACAGACAACGTCAGAGCCCACGCCGATATGAATAATCATTTCCATTAGGAGACCATAATAAACAATTGTTGTGCCCGAAAAGGTACAATCCGTGCTTACAGGTCTCCGCAGGAGCGATATTATCACACCCGGGACATCTACCGTTGGCTTTGCTCAAGACTATGATAACTGTTAATTTGCTAGATTACAGACTGTCTTAAACAGAGCGTTAGTAAACGCCTTCATTATGTCTGGACTATCTTTCCCACCCAATGCCCGCTTTGTACCGCTTTGTCATTATGACTCCGCCATACTCAGCACGGCGTAGGCTGCCTTGTATGCCATCACGAAAGAACACGTCTAACCTCAATGGCTATAAACATGGCGATAATAGTCCGCTGCAAAAGTACAAAGAAAATCTCAATACAACCTCATTTTGTTATGGAAAAGTATGTATAAACCTTAAATTTAACCATAATTAACTAAATTCTTGCTCAAATCTCGTATATTTTGTGTAAGGAAATGGCCTCTTATTGGCGTAAAAAGCAAAAGACAGATGCGAATGTCACATCTGTCATTATTGTTGTCGCACATGTCTTTCTTGAAAGAAAGCCTATGGCTGGTTTATTTCAGAATGATTTTCTCCTTTGCTGGATGACATAAGGAGAATGTACTTTTGCCGTCTTTGTTTGTATAGCAGAAGTCGCATGAATTTATAATATCCATGCCAATCACCACATCATAGTCTGAATTGTCGTTAAGCAGAGCCTGAACATTCAACTCTGCTGTTCCTGTTGGAAGGATAACATGAACAAGGTAAGTCCAGGATTCGACATCACCTCCTGCACTCGAAATAAGAGCCTTGTTCTTCGGTTGTAACCCTAAAGCATTTACAACTTCCTGTGAAATCAATGTATTGGTCGCTCCTGTGTCCCACAATACATTTTCAACTTGGCAATGAACAGGAACAGCCACGTTTGCCGACAAATCTACGGCTGGACAGATAATGACGTTTGTAAGAATAGCCTCTGGCTGGGATTCGTATTCTTTTGTATATACAGCCATTCCTACCTCAACTCAATTTTTCCCGTATATGAAGTTTGTTGAGGAACAGGCTCGTCAGTGATAAGGCGAACCAAACGGACATAACCTGTCCGTGCAGCTCTATTTCCGTTAATGACGGGAGCCTGAACTGCGGTTGCAAAATCTATTGTCTTGTTCTTTATAACTTTCATATACCTACAATTTAAAAAATGTCCCGCTGGGTACGCTGTTCTTATGGGAAGCGAGCGGGATTTGTCAATGCAAAGGTAGGCATTCAATTCCAAAAAACCAAACAATTGGAAGAAAAACTAATCTAACTACCCTAAATTTAACATTTTATCAGGAAAACTACTAAACAATGAATACGTCTTTCAAACGCTATTCTATTGCCGCCGAATCATTAACCTCTGTTGTATATCAGCAATATATGCCAACAGAGATACAACTAAGGTACAAGACATCCATTTTCGCCCTATGTTGAAGCCACAAACAAGGCTCTCTCACCCCTCCTTTTCTTTTTCGATTGTCTCACTCTTTATGGCTGATGAAAGTGGGACTTTTCATCAAAAATGCGCTCTTTGGATAGCAACCAGCCAAAATTGCCCAAAATATTTTTATAAAAAATCTTAAAACCGCTTTTTGCCCCTGTCATAGTTTTTTCTCTTTGTCGAGTGCCTTGAACTATAGTTTTTCGCCTGTTCAAAATTTGTACCGTTTTGAATTTATTGTTTTTAAGAAAGTGTTGTGGTTCAACGTGTTAGGATACATAAAAAGGCTTCCACATGAACTCGGTCGTGCGTCAGCTCCATGAGCAGGGTACCGATGTGGTGATGGTCGATACAGGTAACAGCTACGAGGGGCTTTGTGAATACCTCGGCGGAAAATACATCAGTTATACGGAGGAGAAGCCCATCACAATGAACCCTTTCAACATCACACAGGAAGAGTTGAACATTGAGAAGATTGACTTCCTGAAGAACCTGATTCTAATGATATGGAAAGGTTCAGAGGCAAAAATCACGGAATTGGAATTTCGTATTGTGGAACAAATGGTGACAGACTACTATGATGCCTATTTTCAAGGATTTGACGGCTATAATGCAATGCAGCGAGAAACCTTGCGCAAATCCCTGATAGCTGCCGAAAAGCGTAAAGGGACATGGGGCGTGGAGGACATGACTTGTCTGGAGAAAAAAGTCGATGATAAAATACGCCTGCTGGAAGAGCGGAGAAAAGCCTTGAAAGTCACCTCCTTGTCATTCAACACATTCTATGAATATTCCTGTGAGCGGCTGGAACTGATTTGTCTGGAAAACAACATTACGGAGATAGACTACGACAAGTACACCTATATGATACAGCCGTTCTACAAGGGTGGCAACTACGATAAGATATTGAACGAAAACGTAGACACCACACTTTTCTCGGAGACATTCATCGTATTCGAAGTGGATGCAATCAAGGAAAACAAGAAACTGTTCCCCATCGTGACTCTTATCATCATGGACGTTTTCTTGCAGAAAATGCGCATCAAGAAAAACCGCAAAGTATTGGTGATAGAGGAAGCCTGGAAAGCCATTGCCTCGCCGCTCATGGCGGAATACATCAAATTTATGTACAAGACCGCCCGTAAATTTTGGGCCAGTGTAGGCGTGGTAACACAGGAGATACAAGACATCATCGGCAGCGAAATTGTGAAGGAAGCCATCATCAACAACTCCGATGTGGTAATGCTGCTTGACCAAAGCAAATTCAAGGAGCGATTCGACAGCATCAAGGCCATCCTCGGGCTGACTGATGTGGACTGCAAGAAGATATTCACCATCAACCGATTGGAGAACAAGGAGGGGCGCAGTTTCTTCCGCGAAGTCTTCATCCGACGGGGCAGTACCAGTGGTGTGTACGGTGTGGAGGAGCCCCATGAGTGCTATATGACCTATACCACAGAACGTGCAGAGAAGGAAGCATTAAAGCTCTATAAGAAAGAACTCCAGTGCAGTCACCAGGAGGCTATCGAAGCATATTGCCGCGACTGGGATGCCAGTGGCATAAACAAGTCCCTGCCTTTCGCTCAAAAGGTGAATGCGGCAGGACGGGTATTGAATTTAACATCAACAACAGAATAAAAATGAAAACAAAAAGAATCCTGATTACCCTATCTCTTAGAGTTGGTCTTAACGAGATGGGCTTTGAAAGCAGTCTGACAAGACAGCAGATTTCAATCGACAATCCAAAACTCAACTTACTGACCATTCGTGAGTTCTGCATGATGACTAAAGAAGAACTGCTGTTAGAAGACAACATGACTGAAGACAAGTTGTCAGCCATTGAGCGGCTATTGACGGAATATTCCCTCCGGCTAGGTATGTCGGATGCGGAACTTGAAGAATACCTGAACCAGTACTATTTGGAACATCCCATAGAAAAAGAAGTCTATGACATGTGTAATCAGATACGCGCGACACCGCCAAACATGTACGTTTTTGATGAAAATAAATACCGGGAAGACCTGTACCGGGAACTTCACAGCAGTCCTATGGGCGGGAACCGGCTCAATGATTTGGGATGGCAGCGCTATCATTCCGTGCGCGAAGCCTATTTGGGACAACCCTGGTATGTAAAATGCTTCTGCTCCCGCCTGGCACGGATGAAACGCGCCTTCAAGGACGCCTTCGTCATCCACGAGTTATTCTGCCAATTATCCACGGAGGACAGCATTGACGCCGAACGCTGGTATTTCGAACACAAGGAAGTAAAATCAACTCTTTAAAGACAATAAAATAATGAAACGACTTTTATTCGCCTTAATAGCCGTTCTGTTTGCCGTTGCGCAGCATGTTCACGCCCAATATTACAGCGTGAACTATGATGCCCGCACCGTAGCGGCAATGGCTGCTGCTTTCGGTACGGAAGCGGTGGCCGAGAGCTATTATCGCGAACAAGTCGATGATATCCTCAAACATTATACGGCTGCGGAAGTTGCCGCAGCCGGAATCTTCTCGTCGAAGTTCCTAGAACACAAGGCACTGTCCGACCTAGGTATCTGGAGCAGCAGTACGGAGAACTATTATTACCGTCGTATCTACAACATGGTCGCCCATAAAATCATTCCGAAGACCTGGGTGGTGGCCAAGATGATGCTCCGCTCTCCGCAGACAGCTCTTTATTGGGGCAGTTACCTGATGAAAATCTGCGATGACACGAAAAACCTGTGTATGCAATTTGAAAGCATCGTAACCAATAGTACGTTGACTTTTTCAGACATCGCCTTTCTGGAAATCCGGGCAGAAATCGCCCCTTTGCTGAAACTCTCAGAAATAGGTGAAGCTGACTGGCAGCGTATATTGAATGACATGGCTCGTGTATCAGACAACATTACCAAGGAAAACCTTCAGAGCGACCTCGACAACTTGTATAACATGGGGGTAGGACTTGCAACAGCGGGTATCGGCAATATCGGAGATGCCCTGTTGCAGACCAGTTCGTTCCATGAACTGATAGGAGGCAAAGTCGGTGAAGTCATTGACCTGTACGACCATTACGCCACACTGTTTGAACAAGCAGAGTCCGACATCGGTGGCCTGTTGCTTGATATGGTTGGCGGTGAGGAAAACGTTGCGGGTCTGTTTGACTTCAGCAATTACAATCTCACTTCGTGGATAACCGATTACATGGACGAAGGAGCCGGCAACTATTACACCCAACGATGGTATATCGCCCGTCGTGAACAAGGCAGCACTACCCTATGCGACTACTATCCTCCGACGGATGACAACAGCATCCTGAACGGTAGTGAATGGACACGCTTCGAGACGACCGATGCAGGATTCTATCCCAACGCCTCACAGCGTGAGCAGGCACTCTCCAATTCCGAACGGTTTGCCGGCTGGTCACGGAATCGCGTACAGCAGCTTAACAACCAAAACGACGGATACAGCTACACCATCAATTACAGTCAAAACAGCTACCTCATCAAACGAGGTGACAAACTGACAAAAAAGGCATACGCATATGAAATACATGTAAAAAAACAATGGAACCACGAAGAGGTCATTTATGAAGAGGTGTTTGATTCCTATTCTATGGATTTGAACACTTTCAAGGCACAGTTGAATGCCCGCTTGTCAGAGTTCAACGACAATGAAGAAGGATATACCTATTATATTGCTTCCGACGCGCGGAATTACTATCAGGCAACAGACGCGGCCAAATTGCAGGGATGCGAGAGCGTGACTATCAGCGTAACCTGTTCGGACGGGGCTACGCTCGGACAAGGAAGTACACAATATAAATGCCGTACTTGCGGCAGTTCGCTGAATGCCCACTCAAAGGAGTGTGCCATGCAGACTACCGTGACAGACAACGAGTTGGACACCTCGGAGCTGGACGGGATGGTACAGGAAGCCGAAAACCAGGTGTCCGTCCTCCAGTCACAGATAAAGGCATTGGAAGACGAAAACGAAATCCTGCTGAAGAAGATTTCAGAATCGAGTGTGGAAGACGCCGCCGTTTACCGGCAGCAATACAACAGCAACCTGACACAGATAAATCAGCTCAAAGGTGAACTATCTGACTGGCAGAAAAAGCTGTCTGAATACGAAGATGCGAAGTCCGAGGCTGCAGCGGACAATGCCGTCGCTACAGATGATTATTACCGCATACCTGCCATCATGCAGGATTGCAAGACCTCATTCAATCTTACCTGGCAGGACGGTGGTTCATGGAACGGTTACACGTATATCCGGAAGGCGACCATGCCGGACATCAGCGGTACCATCACTTTCAAGGCGACCCTCTCAATAGCAAGGAAGCCCAAATACTTCCTCGGTATCAAGATACACCGCGCCATTCTGCAGATTTCATGGGAGCTGACCACGGAATACACAGACACCCATGTGGCCGATGTACTGACGCTGGACCCCAACCTGTCGGACACGGAGAAGACCAGCCTTGTAAACGACCGCATTGCAGAGATAGCAAGAGAATACCCTTCCTGCAAGATAACTACGGAATACGCCCGAACACCACCACAGGAAGATACATCCACCGGGGACGTGTACCACCTGCTATGGTCAAGCGACCGACTTGAAGTTGCCCGCGAGGTGGACACCCGCCTCACAAGAATCTATGCCGACCTTGTGTCCTTGGAAAAGATGATGCACTATAAGTACACCATCATCGACATACTGAAGGATGTCCTGCCAGAACTTAACACAGATGACGGGCGAAGAATCACGCTTGTAGAAGAATGTCACGACCGATGGGTAGAGAACGCCCGAAGCCTGCGGAACAGAAGCAGGCAAGGAAACAGAAAGGAGGTGCATCCATGAAATACAATCTGATTGGGACTTTTCTGCTGCTTATGCTCCTTCCTGATACAATAAAGGCACAATGGACCTTCGACATTGTATCGGTAGAAGCCTATATCAACGACCATAAGAAACAGCGTAGCCTATTACTGGCCCGCAGTACACTGGAATACAGCAACAAACTGTTACATGAGTACAGTCGGGATGCCACCGTCGAATACAAGGAGCTGAATGTGGATTTGGACAAGTACACCCGTGCTTTCGATGTTATTGATGTAATGTACCAATCTCTCCGAACGGTGCTGAACGCAAAAGACACCTACACAACAGTGAGTGACCGCATAAGTGGCTACAAGGATATGCTAACCGAGTTCAATGACAAGATATTGAAGCGAGGTGAAATCGCTCCCTCTGACCTGCTTATCATCACGATAAACGAACGAGCGATACGCGACATCGCACAAGACGGGGAACATCTGTACAAGTCCCTTAACGACCTTGTGCTGTATGCGACAGGGGCAGCAGCATGCTCAACCTCGGATCTGCTTATGGTCATGGAGGCCATCAACAGTTCTCTGGATGACATTGAGCGTCATTTGAACCGGGCCTATATCGAAACATGGAGATACATACAGGTGCGAATCGGGTACTGGAAAGAAAAAATATACCGCGCCCGTACCAAACAGGAAATCGCCAACAGTGCTTTCGGGCGTTGGCGCAAGGCCGGGAAACTGGATTATTAACGACAAAAGGGAAAGGATATGAAAATGAAAAGAACACTTTTAGTGGTGACGGCAATCACGGCAATGCATACAGCTTATGCCCAGTATGCGACCTACAACCACGACTCGCCAAAGCAGAACCAGATTACTGTGATGGAAACCGGCACAGGAGCACTGACTCCTGAAATTTACTATACGCTGCTGCATAAGAACTACAAGAAAACAGCAGCGGCAAAAAACAAGCTGTCGTTCCGGACGCTGGCCGGTGTCAATCTCTACAACCAAACGGACGAAGCGGAAGCCATCGATTCCGCATTGGTCAAACGTGCCGAAATCGAAGCGTTGAACGTGGCGGATAGGCAGATAGACCTGGCATGGCTTGCCGAAGGAGACAAAGTGAACGGACAGATGGAACGATTCAAACGCAACATTGACCGTATTCTCACCGCCGGAGGATCACCGGATGACCGGGAGCGGTGGACGGAATACTACCATGTGTATCAATGTGCCATCAACGCCACCCAAGAAGCGTACATGCCCAACGCGCAGCGAAAAAAAGAATACCTGCGGATATATGAAGATATAGTCAGGCAGAATGAGATACTCGTCACCTACCTTGCACAGCGGCAGAACGCCAGTCTGACAAAAGAACTGCTGGGAGCAACCGGAAACCAGTTGCCGGACAAGGAAAGTATCATCCGTGATGCCGTGGGCAGATGGAATGAAGCCGGACTTGCGGTACGTGGGTCACAAACGGACGGAAACGACGGAACAGGAAACGGAGAAGAAACAGTAAGTAAAGGACACTAAAAACGGAACATCTCATGGCAGACGGAAGCATACTTTCAGAATTTGGCATCAACATTTTAGAGGAAGAGATTGATGACGTCATCTTTCAAACCAATGAATTTCTGACCGACGCAACATTCACGGGGGCACAAGGGCCGTTCTGGTGGATATTGCAGATGTGTATGGCACTCGCCGCCCTATTCTCGCTCATCGTGGCGGCAGGCATGGCGTACAAGATGATGATAAAGCATGAGCCGCTGGATGTAATGAAACTGTTCAGACCACTTGCGGTTTCATTGGTGCTCTGTTGGTGGTATCCTCCGGCAGACACAGGAATGGCAGGCAGCGGCAGCAACTGGTGCTTTCTGGACTTTTTGTCCTATATCCCGAACTGTATCGGTTCGTACACGCATGACCTGTACGAGGCAGAAGCGACACAAATCTCTGACAAGTTTGAAGAAGTACAGGAGCTTATCTATGTACGTGATACCATCTATACCAGCTTGCAGGCACAGGCGGACGTAGCCCACACAGGCACATCCGACCCCAACCTGATAGAAGCGACGATGGAACAAACCGGTGTGGACGAAGTCACCAACATGGAAAAAGACGCAGCCAAGCTATGGTTTACTTCGCTGACCTCCGGAATTGTTGTCGGACTGGACAAAGTTATCATGCTCATAGCCCTTGTGGTATTCCGTATCGGATGGTGGGCGACTATATATTGCCAGCAAATCCTACTTGGCATGCTGACAATATTCGGGCCGATACAATGGGCTTTCAGCCTGTTGCCCAAGTGGGAGGGAGCCTGGGCGAAATGGCTTACAAGATATCTGACAGTACACTTCTATGGAGCAATGCTCTACTTCGTTGGCTTCTATGTACTGCTCCTGTTCGATATCGTGCTGTGCATCCAGGTGGAGAACCTGACAGCAATAACGGCGAGCGAGCAGACAATGGCCGCCTACCTGCAGAACTCGTTCTTCTCCGCCGGTTACCTGATGGCTGCAAGTATCGTGGCTCTGAAATGCCTGAACCTTGTCCCTGACCTCGCGGCGTGGATGATACCGGAGGGCGATACTGCCTTCTCGACCCGAAACTTCGGAGAGGGTGTAGCCCAACAAGCCAAGATGACAGCCACAGGAGCGATGCACACTGTATTGAAATAATTATCAACAAAACAACTATAATATGAAGATTGAAAAGAAAATTGAAAACTGGTGCCAAGACACGTGTTTCGTGAATTTCACCAACCAGCGTATGCACCAAGAACTGACAGAAAGACCTGAAAACAAACGCTATGACATCCTATTTGAAGAACTGGACGAAGCGTTCGAGTATGATGACCGCTACATCGGGCCGCTGGTGGAATACCTGACCTGCCGCCTGCACATCGCCAAACTCTGCAAAAACGCCCGTCAGCGTGAACGTGGTATCTGGTGGGTATGGTACCAGGTAGCAATGGAAGGCTATTATGTACAAGTGTTTTCGGAATACTTTGACCCGTTACTGAACGAACTGCGTATGACCCTAATGCCTATACTGCATAGAGAATACACGCGCATGAAATCATTAAAAGGGAAGTAAGTCATGTATGGGGAATCAGGTAAAGGAATGGAAAAATGACCTGACAAGATTATGTCCGGAAGTCCATGCCTGAATTTTAGTCCTATTGGAAACAGAAATGAAGCATTAAGAAGTGGAAATCATCTGACAGCTATACCATTGAAGTTTCCTGAGGGGCATCCCCAATGTATCAAATCAAAGAAAAAGCAATCACATAAATTTGAGACTATGGTCATCAAGAACCTGGAAAACAAAATCAAGTTGGTAGGCATTGTCTGCACTGCTTTTCTGGTAGGATGCATCATCATCAGCGTATCAAGTATCTGGACAGCCCGAACGATGGTTGCGGATGCACATAAGAAGGTCTATGTATTGGACGGCAACGTACCGATACTAGTGAGCCAGACCACGATGGACGAAACGCTTGACGTGGAAGCCAAGTCCCATGTCGAAATGTTCCACCATTACTTCTTTACCCTGCCGCCGGATGACAAATACATCCGCTATACGATGGAGAAAGCCATGTACTTAGTGGACGAAACGGGACTGGCACAGTATAATACGCTGAAAGAAAAAGGTTTCTACTCAAATATCATGGGTACGAGTGCGGTGTTCAGCATCTTCTGCGACAGCATCAAGTTCGACCGTGAAAAAATGGAGTTCACCTACTACGGCAGGCAACGCATTGAACGGCGGAGCAATATCCTTATGAGAGAACTTGTTACCGCCGGACAACTCAAACGTGTCCCCCGGACAGAGAACAATCCGCACGGACTGCTCATCGTAAACTGGCGCACACTGCTGAACAAAGACATTGAACAGAAAATGAAAAATAACTATTAAACCATCAAAATCATGAACATCAAGGGATTCAGACGTATGCTCCTTGGCGAGAAAATGCCGGACAAAAACGATCCGGAGTACAAGGAACGTTACGAGCGAGACGTGAATGCCGGCCGGAAGTTCGCCAAGGCAACACGGATAGACAAGGCGGCAGCGAAGGTACAGGGCTTTGCCAACATGCACCGGACACTGTTTCTGGTCATCATTTTCACATTCGTCCTCGGAGGATTGGCGTGGAACATTTACCGTCTGACGGTGATGTACCACCACCAGCCTTCTACACGGACGGCCACAGAAGTGCAGGACTCAGTGTTGCGTGAACGGCATAGAAACGTAGTTATGCCACGACACCCGGAGACGGGTATCGAAGCAAAACACATACATGGACCGCAACAATCCAATGCAAATGAAAAGAATAATAATGCCGAAGAAAGCAGGCAACAGATGTATAACGAACAATCGGATAAAATGTAATGGAGATTTTCAAGAAAATCAATTTCAGGCAGACGAAGTACATGCTTCCGGCCATCCTGTATATACCGCTGCTTGGCACATCGTACTTCATATTTGACCTGTTCCGCACAGAAAAAGCAGATGTACAGGACAAAACGCTGCAGACCACCGAGTTCTTGAATCCGGAGCTACCGGACGCCACCATCAAGAACGGAGACGGCATAGGCAGCAAGTATGAAAACATGGCCAAATCATGGGGCCAGGTGCAGGACTATACTGCCGTTGACAACATTGAAAGGGATGAACCTGATGAAAACAAGGAAGAATATGAATCGCAATATACAGCCGACGACATTGCCCTGCTTGGTCAGCAGGAACAGGAAAAGAATATGGCAGCGCAGACAGCCGATGCCAAGAGGCGTGAGGAAGAAGCCCTCGCAGAACTGGAAAAAGCCCTTGCGGAAGCGAGATTACGGGGACAGAAAGAAGCCTTACCCTCCGAAGCGGACAACACAACCATGTCCGAACCGCAGGACACCACCGACACAGTGAAAGGGACCATTGAGGAGGACAACCGTGCGGTAAAAGCTCCGGGAGAGAACGACAATGCCAGCGAAGTAGTAAAGAAAATAAAGACTGCCTCGGATTACTTCCACACGATAGACCGCAACGGGCTGGAACCGAAACTCATCCAAGCCATCATAGACGAAGACATCAAGGCTGTTGACGGTTCGCGTGTACGTCTAAGATTATTGGACGATGTGGAAATTGACGGCGGTACGGTCAAGAAAGGCACTTATCTATACGCCACGGTAAGCGGTTTCTCCTCCGGGCGAGTAAAAGGAAGCATCAACAGCATCCTCGTCAACGACGAACTGGTCAAAGTGAATCTTTCGATATATGATACAGACGGACTTGAAGGACTGTATGTACCGCAAAGCCAATTCCGAGAGACAAGCAAGGACGTGGCAAGCGGAGCAATGAGCGGCAATATGAGTATAAACACCGGCGGTTACAACAACAGCCTAGCCCAATGGGGGATGCAGGCTGTGCAGAACGCTTACCAGAAAACGAGCAACGCCATCAGCAAAGCCATAAAGAAAAACAAAGTGAAACTGAAATACGGAACATTCGTATATCTAGTGAACGGAAACCGAAAATAATACAAACAACCACGAAAATGATACAGAATGACAATATTTACAACATGGACTGTCTGGAAGGCATGAAACACATCAATGACCATAGTATAGATGCCATAATTGCAGACCTGCCTTACGGAGTTCTGAACCGTCAGAACAAATCCGTGAAATGGGACCAGAAAATTCCACTTGAACCTTTATGGGAACAATACAAGAGAATCACCAAACCGGACAGCCCCATCATCCTGTTTGCGCAGGGAATGTTTACAGCGGAACTGGTGCTGTCACAGCCCAAACTGTGGCGGTACAACCTGATCTGGCATAAAGACAGAAGCAGCGGTCACCTGAATGCCAACCGTATGCCGTTGCGACAACATGAGGATATCCTCATATTCTACAAAAAACTGCCGGTGTATCATCCACAAATGACAGCTTGTCCCCCTGAAAAAAGGAATCATGGCCGCCGTAAGACAGAGGGTTTCACCAACCGTTGCTATGGAGAAATGAAACTCGCACCGGTACGCATTGCCGATGACAAGTATCCCACATCAGTCATTTCCGCACCGAAAGAGCACCGGAACGGCATGTTTTATCATCCGACACAGAAGCCGGTTGCCCTGATAGAGTACCTGATACGTACCTACACGGACGAAGGAGACATAGTATTGGACAACTGTATAGGTTCAGGAACAACCGCCGTGGCTGCCGTCCGGACGGGACGACACTATATCGGGTTCGAGATAGACAAATCGTACTGCGAAATTGCCGAACAACGAATCCGGGAAGAAATGAAACGCGTAGAAGACATGAAACAAGAGACAAATATACAACAGTAAGATAATCAATGGCAATATGAATATGAATCTGAAAAAAGAAATGACGGCAATTTTACTTATTGGCGGGCTGCTGTCAGGACAGGACACAATGGCTCAACGGACATACGAAGAAATGGAGCAGCTGACCGTGAACGAGCAGGTGACAACTGTCATCACCGCTTCAGAGCCGGTACGCTTCGTGGACATCTCTACCGACAAGATTGCTGGAGACCAACCTCTTGACAACATCATAAGACTGAAGCCCAAGGAACCAGGACACGAAGACGGCGAGGTGCTTGCCATCGTGACCGTTGTGACAGAACGCTACCGTACACAGTATGCACTGATCTACACCACAAGGATGACAGAAGCCGTAACCGACAAGGAAATCTTACCGCTGGAACGAAATGCCTATAACAATCCCACCGTATCCATGTCTACGGCCGAGATGTCCGGACTGGCCAGACGCATCTGGAACTCTCCAGCCAAGATACGTAATGTGGCAAGCAAAGGGCACCGCATGACCATGCGACTGAACAACATCTATGCCGTGGGCGACTATTTCTTTATTGACTTCTCAATCGAGAACAGAACGCATATCCGTTTCGACATCGACGAGATACGAGTAAAACTTGCGGATAAAAAGGTATCCAAAGCAACCAACTCACAGGTTATCGAGCTGACTCCGGCAATGGTGCTGGATCCGAACCGAACATTCCACCGGGGTTATCGTAATGTAATTGTTATTAAGAAGATGACCTTTCCCAATGACAAGGTGCTGACCATCGAGATGACAGAAAAACAAATCAGCGGACGCAATATCAGTCTGAACATAGACTATGAGGATGTACTGGCCGCCGATTCTTTTGACAATTCACTGTTGGAGGAGGAATGACAATGAGAAATACGATAATCCTTGTGATAGCCTGCCTTTGCATGGCTGTAAGCGCACAGGCACAACGCAATACCGGACGACTTTCCGTCGGTGTCGGACTCCTGTACCGCAACGGTATGGACCTGACCTTCTCCTATGAACACGAGATGAACTACCACAACGCATGGGAATTTTTCGCCAATGGTTATCTGCAATGGGAAGACTGTGAGAAGTGCAAGCATGTATGTCCGGAAACCTTCTGGCGGAACTACCGCTCATACAGTTTCGGCGCAGCTTACAAGCCATGCGTAGCACGAGGGCGAAACCATTACGGCAATCTGCGTATCGGAGCATCAGCCGGTAGCGATACAAAGAAATTTCTCGGCGGCATCCACCTCGGCTACGAGCACAGCTATGTATTGCGGTCCGGCTGGACATTCTTCTGGCAAGCCAAGGGAGACATAATGATAAAAGGTGCCGACCTGTTACGGGCAGGAATAGTTCTTGGCGTGAAACTACCGGTAAAATAAACAACAATAAAAACATAATAAAATGATAACATTTAAGATTCACCCGATAATCCTCATGATGGCAGTTCTTATGTTTGCCTCCTGCGATGCACACATAGAGACTCCTGATGAGACGGTACGTCCCGGCCATGTTCTTTGTGACGATGGCAAGGCACTACCCTATGACCAATTTGAACTATCCGGCAAACGCGCCGTAGCTGTTGTATTTGATACAGGACAGCACGGAGAGACAGAAGGGAACGGCTATGCCGTCTATCTTTGGGACATCACACCCGAAGCATTTGCGGACAGCTTAGGTGTGGAACAGGGAACCTCGGCCGATACGGAGGCTTTTGACGGGAACGCGAATACCTTTGCCTTATATGACACACAGGAAACAAGCTCTCCGATGGCGAAAGCAGTCTTCGACCTATGGTATTACAGACAAAGCGCCTATATTCCTTCGGTGGCACAGATGCGTTTGCTGTACGCAGCACGGGAGACCATTAATCCCGTCATCGAAAAATGCGGTGGCGACCCTCTGCCGAATCCGGACACCGAAGACTGCTGGTACTGGACATCGACAGAAGTGGAAGGACAGCAGACCGCCAAAGCATGGCTCTACTCACTGGGCAGCGGTGCCATACAAGAGACCTCCAAAATACAGGCGCACCGGGTGCGTCCCATTATTACACTAACAAACTAAAACACCATACAATGAAAACGATAGACATAGCCATGATTGTAGGACTTGTGCTGATGGTTACTTCACTTATCCTGATGTATATCAGCGTGCGACGCAAATCCCGCCGACAAAAATCAGAACAAATTATCCATTCCCTTATGTCGGCCAACGACCATTTTGACTTCCAAGTAAGGAGATTCGATGCTCTGTTGGATGATATTTCATCCAATAGCAAAAAAAATTCAACCCTGAATCTTCATGCCGACCAACTGAAAGAGATTGTCGAGGAATTGGAGTGCAAACGGAATGACCTTGAAGTAGAAAACCGATTGTTGATAAACACCAATACCGAATTAAAACGGAGTCAAGCAAACCTGGTAGAGCAGGCAACCCGTCTACGTGATGAAATGTCACTCAACGAGCAGACCATCCGTGAAACGAAGCAATACATCGATATGCTCAATAGAATCAAAGAGGGCCTAGAAATAGCCTTGGGCAATATGCAGACGGAAGAAATACACTACCTCTCGCAGCCGATATTCAGCCTAGGCATTACCCCATCGGTCAAGAACCAACTTGAATCCCAAGGAATATTATACATAGGCGACCTGATTCATCTCAACGAACAGTATCTCATGGAAATCTGGGGAATCGGACCAGTGACTCTCGAAAGGATAAAGACCAAGTTAAACGAGAACAACGTATGGTTCGGCATGGATGTAATCCGTGTCGAGAACCATTGGTATCGCAGGAAACAAGAACCGACTAGAAACTGATTTCATGGAAGAAAGCAAGGAATTACAGGGATTCTACCGGATATTCCGGGCAATGGTGTATATATCGGTACTGATGGAATTTTTCGCTTACGCCATCGACCCGGCCCTATTCGGTGATTGGGGAGGAATTGTTACGGACATACATGGCCGCATCAAACGATGGATGATATACAGCGATGGACATTTGGTGTACAGCAAAGTCGCCACAGTGCTGCTTATCTGTATAACCTGTCTCGGCACACGCAACAAAAAACACCTAGAGTTCAATGCCAAACGACAGGTTATGCTTCCGATTGTTTTCGGCCTGTCATTGTTGACACTTTCAGTCTGGCTGTTCAACCGTCCGATGGAACTGCAGCTTTACACGCTGCCTGTGAACATCATTCTTTATATGATCGCATCCGTTATCGGTGTGATACTTGTTCATGTAGCCTTGGACAACATCTCGAAATTCCTCAAGGACGGTCTGCTGAAAGACCGGTTCAATTATGAGAACGAGAGCTTTGAGCAATGTGAAGAACCTGTAGAGAATCCATACAGCGTAAACATCCCGATGCGATATTACTACAAGGGTAAATTCCGCAAAGGATGGGTGAACATAAGTAACTGTTTTAGAGGCACTTTCGTGGTTGGAACTCCAGGAAGCGGGAAGACATTTTCCCTCATAGAACCGTTTATCCGCCAGCATTCAGCGAAGGGGTTTGTGATGGTTGTATATGACTACAAATTTCCCACCTTGGCCACAAAACTGTATTACCACTACAAGAAGAACCAGAAGCTTGGCAAAGTACCCAAAGGATGTAAATTCAACATCATTAACTTTGTGGACGTGGAGTACAGCAGGCGGGTAAATCCCATTCAATCAAAATATATCAACAATCTAGCTGCAGCCAGCGAGACTGCGGAAACCCTACTTGAATCCCTACAGAAGGGGAAAAAAGAAGGCGGCGGCGGAAGCGACCAGTTTTTCCAGACTTCGGCTGTGAACTTTCTTGCCGCCTGCATTTACTTCTTCGTAAACTATGAGAAAGAGCCTTATGACAAGGATGGAAATCTGCTGTACGCTGAAAGGCGGCAGGACCCGGAAACAAAGTTCTGGAAGCCGACGGGTGTAGTGCGGGACAAAGAGGGCGGCAATATTGTAGAACCGGCCTACTGGTTAGGAAAATACTCGGACATGCCGCACATCCTGTCATTCCTGAACGAAAGTTACCAGACCATTTTCGAGGTGCTGGAAACAGACAATGAGGTAGCACCATTGCTCGGCCCGTTCCAAACCGCTTTCAAGAACAAAGCAATGGAGCAGTTGGAAGGTATGATTGGTACCCTACGCGTCTATACTTCGCGTCTGGCAACCAAGGAATCGTACTGGATTTTCCACAAGGACGGAGACGACTTCGACCTGAAGGTCAGCGACCCAAAGAATCCGAGCTACCTGCTCATCGCCAACGACCCGGAAATGGAGAGCATCATCGGCGCTTTGAACGCACTTATCCTGAACAGACTGGTTACACGAGTGAATACAGGACAGGGTAAGAATATTCCCGTAAGTATCATTGTGGACGAGCTGCCCACCCTATATTTTCACAAGATAGACCGTCTGATTGGTACGGCGCGAAGCAACAAAGTAAGCGTCACGCTCGGTTTTCAAGAGTTACCACAGTTGGAGGCAGACTATGGCAAGGTGGGTATGCAGAAAATCATCACCACCGTAGGTAATGTCGTGAGCGGCTCCGCACGTGCAAAAGAAACATTGGAATGGCTGTCAAACGATATATTCGGCAAGGTCGTGCAACTGAAAAAAGGAGTGACCATCGACAGGGACAAGACCAGCATCAATCTGAACGAGAACATGGACAGTCTTGTACCTGCCTCCAAAATCTCTGATATGTCCACCGGCTGGATTTGCGGTCAGACAGCCAGAGATTTTGTAAAAACGAAGACCGGTGCAGGCGATTCAATGAATATCCAGGAAAGCGAAGAGTTCAAGACCACGAAATTCTTCTGCAAAACGGATTTCGACATGAAGGAAATCAAAAAAGAAGAAGCCGAATATGTACCGTTGCCCAAATTCTACACTTTCAAGTCGAGAGAGGAACGGGAACGCATCCTTTACAAGAATTTTGTACAGGTGGGTCAAGATGTCAAGGAAATGATTAAGGACGTACTGAATAAACGTGGAGCTATCTAAAGTCTTGTATTATCAAAAGTTTTACTCAAAGAGAACAGATAGTCTGATAAGCAGAAAAGAAACTTTTTGAAAAACTTTTGATAATACGGGTTAATCTTGCTATTAGATGAAAGTTTATTATATTTTAGCAGATACAGTATAGGTTAATAATTTCTCTACGCTACCTTATGTGTGTCGAACAATAGAATATATTAGGTCAGCTCCAATTTCCAACAGGACTTTAGCCACATCATATTGCTCGATGTAAATACATAAGAAATGTAAAACATACCTTTCCAGCTCTGTTTACCTCCACCTTACCGGTATTAATATAGTCTCTTACAGTTTTTACCATAATAGATTGCATCTGGCTTTGCCATTTCAAGGTCACTCTTATGACTAAAGTATATATCTAATTTAAAGTCTTTTACAGCCATATTGCTACAACTTAAAAGTGGCAATGTTGATATTAAGTAAACTAATAATTCCCATATTTTTGATATTGTTATTTTACATCTAATTCCATTCTACTTTGTTCGTATCAGTTTGATTTTGACAGGGAACAGTAGTTGGAGAATCTGTTTTCTCTTTTACATTTTTTGCAGGCTTCAATGAAACAGGAAATTGAACGCCCAATTTTTCCAGCCTTTCCATAATCTCACGTGCGTGGTTTACATATTTAGGAGTGCCCAAGTTCTTATTGACTATTTTTTGCACCATGTACGCTAAACTATTCCCCTTTTTACCGATATATAGTGGATCTGCTCCATAATCCCATAATAAATCCACCAAGTCTAACCTTCTACTTAATACGGCATGTTGCATTGGCGTATAATCTCCAAATACCAGATTGATATTCGCTCCATTTTCTATTAGATAACGGACTTTCTTTTGATCTTTCCCGGAATTCATTATGCAAGTCACTAAAGGAGGAGAAACGATTGGGTCATTTACATTTGCCCCTTTTTCAACCAATAATTTTATATACTTTATGGAATACCAATGATTTCTGCATACGCAAACCAAAGGAGTTAATTTCTCAATGCTTCCATCAGGGTGTTTTATTACAGATAATTGATTGGGATCTGCACCAAGCTCCAATAGAACTTTCGTCATATCGTATTTCTCTATGTAAATTGAATATAAAAGATATGTAAAACCCGATGCTCCCGGTTTGTTTACATCAATCGCATTGTCGGAAAGAAGACGTTTTATCTTTTTAGAGTTGCCGTGATAGATGGCGTTGGCAAACATCAGTTCGTCTCCCTCCGCAAAGTACCTTTCAGGCGCAAACTTTGAGAAAGAATTGCACCCGAACAATGTCAGCAGGGCCATGATGTACACTAAATGTTTCATTCCGCAAAAAAATCTCTTATAGCGTTCCGCCCTGTTCAGTCGGTTTGCTATTCGTTATCGTTGTTTTCTCATTTTCAGGTGGATTCAATGCTACCGGAAATTTAACGCCCATTCCCTTCAATCGTTCTATGATTGCTTGGGCATGAGCTACATATTCTGGAGTACCCAATTTGTTATCTACAATATTTTGTACCATAAAGGCAAGACTTATTCCGCTTTTACCAACGTATAACGGGTCAGCATTATATTCGTTCCATAATAAGTCCACAAGTTCTAACCGTCCTGCTATTACTGCAAACTGAATAGGCGTGAATCCTCCAAATTCTTGATTTACTTTTGCTCCATGATCTATTAAATAACGAACTTTTTTTATGTCTTTCCCGGAATGTTTTATACAAGTTGCTAATGGGGATAAAATAGTATCATTTACATTTGCGCCATTTTCAACCAGCAACTTCATGTACTTAATTGGATACCAATTATGTTGGCAGATACAGTATAGGGGTAATAATTTCTCTATATAACCATCTGGGTGCTGAACAACTGATAAGATATTCGGGTCAGCTCCATTTTCCAACAGGACTTTAGCCACATCATATTGCTCAATATAAACAGCATACATAAGAAATGTGAAACCTGCCTTTCCTGGTCTGTTTATATCACCCCTGCCTGTATTAATATATTCTCTGACAAGTTTTTTGTTTCCATAATAGATTGCATCTGCCATTGCCATTTCAAATTCACCCTTATGGCTAAAGTATGTATCCGGTTTAAAGTCTTTTACAGCCATATTACTACAACCAAAAAAAAATAATAAAGTGATAATCAGAAGATAATAATGCTTATTCATAATTACTTTGTGAAAACTTTTACATCTGGGCTATTTTTCTGTTCCCCCAAAAGGGCTTCCTTTAATTTAGACCCTTCTAATGAATGTGCAGCTAACCAATCGGAAGCATCTGTATCAAGTCCGATTTTTTGTCCTGAAACTTGCGGTACACTATTAGTCAAAAATATACCACTGCCTAAAAATGATAAAAGGCTACATTTAGAGGAAGCCAATAAAGCAGCCAATATAGTTCGATTGTTTTGTACTATATTAAGAATATCCTTATTTGAATAAAACGCTTGTATATGTTTAGTATTCTCAGAATTTACATTTTGGTCTTTGAAAGTCCACTCATGTACTCCTGCTGCATTAAAAGTATAGGTATCGGCTCCAGTTTTTGCACCTGCAATGGTTGCTAATCCTCCTCCCAATGAATGCCCAGTAATTACTAGTTTTTTATTCTTATTTTTTACTTTCAAATTAATTTCTTGAGATAATGATACTGCAGACGCAAACTGCCCCTCATCCTTATCGTCCAGTCCAAAAGCCTGCCTTCCATCAGTAATAATATCTTTTAAATCAAAGTTTTCATCGTCGTCTTTAGGTTCTGTTCCTGCAAAAGCCAAAATATAGGTATCATCGTTTTTAAACAACCTTGCCTTAAATCCGGTTTTAGGAACTTCTAGTACTTCTGTTATTCCACCTTCAAACTCATTTTTAAAATCTTTGACTTCAGTCCATCCATTGGGTATCTCCTTGTTCTTCTTATATTTGGGAGAGTCTTTATCATCTACATTATAAGCACAATCTGATAGCGCAAGCGCATCCAATACAATTTCGATTTGTGGCAGAATTATAGATACCATTCCACCCAAAAGACAATTCAGTTTAGCATCGGGCATCAGAGCCATTTGGTTTTGGATGAGCACGCTGTTCTTTACGCTTGTCCATTTGCTCGGCTTTGTCAGACAGGCGCATATGCATGGCATTAAAGAGAGCAACTTTCCGCTGATTGAGCCAGTTAGGGCACCTGTCCCCACAGCCGCCATGATGCCGCCTATGGCAACTCCACCGGTAAAGATTGCTCCGGCTGCAATGGCTGCACCTACGATAGCACCTACCAAAGCTCCTGCGGAAACCATCTTCAAGCAATAAAAATTGTTATCCATGCGGTCATTCATGGTCGCCACGAGTTTCCCATGCGCAAATACCGTTTTCTGACTATTTACCAATATGCGCTGCATGCAAGTTCCTTCCGAACATATAAGCCAGTTACCGTCAATTAAAAATTTGCGTGCCATAACCTAATCTTTTGTAATTAAACTGAAAGTAACAGTCTTTTTGTGTACAAATCGGTTGCTCGACTGTTCCCTTATACAAACCTCTATTTTCTGAATTGTATGTTCTGACTTGTAAATATATTTTATATCAATGGTATAAGCATAGTTAAAATCACTTTGCGTCAATGGCTTAATCTGTTTATCATAAGCTTTCTTCATTGCTGAAATATGGTGGACACAACCTTCTCCATGAAAATACAATTTATCACTATCCGAAAGAATACGCTTCACATCAATGTATATAAGCTCTCCTTCATTAAGTACCGAAGGAAGTCTTACTACAAATTTTTCTTCACCCCTGTAACATGCCAGCAGAACGAGATGCAGGAGAGACTGCATGATTGTCTCTTTGCAACTATAATAAGTAAAATTCAGCTTTTCCACCATTTTCTTTACCGGGTTAATCCCTGCATATTCTGACAGAATTTCTTTTTTTACACATTCCCAACGGGCTTCAATTTCTTCCTTATTAACCAAAGAGGAAACATTACCATCATTGTCCAAACGCAAATGCAGATGTTGGAATATTGAGTTGAGTTTACAAAAAAGTTTGTATGTCGGCTGCACTTCGGTAGCATTACTTTGTGGAAACTCAAGTACATCAATAACGATGTTCCTGTAAAATTTCTCATCGTAATAATATCTGACACTCCACTTTTGACTTGTTGTTTCATCGTAGAATGGCTGATGGTTGATTTCCATAAGACTAACGATTGTTATCGCATAATCCGTAATAGTATTTTTCATCGTCCTATTCATATGAACAAATTGAATATATGTGTCTTCTAAAGAGTGATAAATATAAAATACTATACAAACTGCAAATCCAATTCGTGCAGATGGTTATCGTGACAGGAACTTTAAAAATTTAATCCATTTTTTCCAACATAGCAGCAAAATAAGAAAAAGGTGAAAACAAATATTATATATAGGATGGATAAAATACTCCATTTCAACTTTTGAGATTCTTTATCAACTTCCTTTTTAATACGTTCAAACGCTCCATCTTTGCACATGGAACGGTTACGAAGCCATCCAATGGTTAGCGTCCCTAATGCATAAAGAGTTAAAAAAAATGGTTCGTATTTCTTTAATAATACATTATCCACTAACCTGTCAATAAGTATTAATATTCCCAAATACAAGAACATATCAAGAAATACAACAAACAACATTGCAGCAAAATCTTCTCCAAGTGTTTTGCCCAACAGCCATCGCCGGAATTGATAGAACTTAATATATATGTATTTCCATACATTCATATCAATATCTTTTATGCCCTTGTTTGAATTCAGCATTAGTTTTGTGGACAATCGGTATTCTCTGACGTAAATAATAGGGCACTATAGGTTGTTTTACATAAGTATTATCCCGCAAATTGACATGAGGATTTTTGGCGTAAGGCGATACACACTGAGAATACCTTGGATCAAATGCCCCCGCTAAATCCAGAATCAGATAAATTCCACCAATAGCCCATCCAACCGGACCACCCCAAGTGGCTATAATACCAACCAAAATGTCAGCGCCAGCTTTAACAACTCCGTGACCATCTCCTGCCTGATAAGATTTATAACCTTGATATGCAGAAATGCCAGCACCCACAAAAAATAAAACTTTTCCGATATTAGAATATTTATTTGCTTCAGCAATAATGTCTTTTCTCGAACCTGTAAATTGATTTCCCCAAAAAGGTTTTTTCCCATCCACTTTTTCCATATACCATACACCGTTTTTCCCTTTCCATTTTCCCACACCACCGTTCCATTTGGCTTCAATATAAAGGTCATACTGCTTATAACCAGTATAAAATCCTGCGGCGCTAGTAGCTTTACTTGTTATATTTAAAATATTGTCAACAGTGGAAGAATTGTTTTCTGTAGGAATTCCATTTTCCCTTAACAGCATTGAGTTTGAATGCAACTGCCTCATTGCTTCTTGAGCAAATAATTCCAATTCGACTCTTGTTTGTGGATTCGTCTTGAGCGACATATTTATTGTGCTGCACAACTCTTGACAAAATGCTTTGTTGCAACTCGAACTGTCGGCTGCTACCCTCCAAGCTGAGTTTAACTGGGAATTCAGATAAGAAGTTAAACTTGAAAGTTCCTTATTGCCCATAATGTTATATATTTAAAAAACAGCAAGCAATAGATCCTTTTCAAAAAAAGGACCTATTGCCTGCAAAATAAAATATAAAATTACTCCTGACGATACTCACTTTCCCATACCGCTTCTTCCGGACCATCACCCTTATGTCCGGCAAGCTGTATCACAAAACTCTTGGCTGGGAAGAACGGTGTAACATGTATATTCAATAAGATGCGGTCTTTCCGATTCGGATCCTGTTCAACCTTTACCACCTTAAAGCGTTCGATAAGTTTGTTGGGTCCCATTATACTATCCAAGAACTTTACAATCTGAGAGCGCAAGTCCGCTTCGGTACGAGTGTTCCAATTCTCGAAAGCACGACGATTGAGGAAATCAAACAAGACTTTGGTTATATAGTCGAATACACGAACTACCGAATAAGTCTGCAAACCAAGGTTATCACCATTAAACAATGTCTTGGCAGAAAAAGCCATCACCTTGGAATATTCGTTAACCATAGGAACCAATCCCATACGTTCCAGTTCGGAAATCTCGCTTCGCTTAAGGTCGAAACGTACACTTTCCACTTCATTGAGTCCGCCAAATTTCTTTCCGGCAACAACCTGTGACATTACAGTGCTGTAAACTTTTCCAGCCAAAGCAGCCGAAGGCGGGAGATAAAGATTTTCTTCTTCTCCAACAGATTCCACCTTTTGACGGCCAAGCAACCAGTTACATGTCATCAAAGTATTGGACTTGAAAGCATCTCCACTAGTGTGATCTGCATTGAAGAAAATGTCAATTACATCGTCCGGAGATTCCAAATCCTGGAAGTCTGTAAACAAGAAAGCCTTGTTTTCATAGGCCATTTTTGACCACTTATCCAATATAGCATTAGAACCCAAATAACCAGGGATGACCAGTAAAGAATAATTGCGGCGTAAATCCAAACGGTCAAAATTCTGCTTTAATTCTTTGCTGATATAATCGGCGAAAATCGTATTATCCAAATCCCGGAGCTGGTTCATGCTCGCATTTACGATAGTGAGATTTTTAACCTTATCACTCTCGGTATTTTTATAGAAGCAGGCGATTGTTCTATAAGAAACTTCCAAATCGTGGGTACGTCTTAACGCCTCTTTCAAGTTCTTGTTCAACAACTGCTCAGCCATAAGAGCTGTTTCTTTCGCCTTATCGCGCATCTGCTCCGCAGTAGCATTTTGGCGAAGCAGATTTAACCAAACAGTTAAACGTCTCACAAGTGCTTTCCTTTCCGCATCCCATTGGCTATCGGTCAAGAATATATTCCGCCGTGCCTTTCGGTTCGGATTCAGATTAGAATAGCCATCGATAATGTTCTCCAAGAAAGAAAAGCCGCCAAACTCCTTCAAAAGGTCTATTGCGACCGAGGAAGCGACTTTCTCCTGGGAAACAGTCTGAACAGAACTTGATGTTACAGACTGCTGAAGCTTTTGTTCATTATCAGGTTCCATAGTCATTCATTTAAGATTTTAGATTTTAGAATTTGGTTGAGCATTAAGAATTTCCTGAATAGAGGCTTCTATCACTTCTGCTAACGCATCCTTCAAAGCAGGATTCTCAATTACCTTTTGAAGGGCCTTGTTAGAAGCCAGCTGTCGTGCAATCTTAATACTTTGTTCACGTTCAATGTCTAGTTCACTCAAGAATTCACTATTCTCTTTAATTTTCTCAGCACCGAAATCCCCCAGACCCTTAAATGTCATAGTTTCCTTTATTTCGTTGCCTTCAGCATCTACGTGCTCCAGTTGTACAGTCGGCTCGAAACGTTCAAAAACATCATCTATAGTCTGCAACCCATAAACACACTCAGGCTCAACAGGAGCCTCGTCTGTCAGTTGTTGGACAATCAAAGTTCGATTGGACGGAATCTCAGCAATGGATTCGTTCGCATCAACTTTGACCTCATTGCCACCAATCATGTAATCAAATAATGCCATAACTATTTATTTAAGGTGAATTATTACGTTTTCAATAGTTCGTTAAATTTTCCAGGCCCTAAGCGGCCC
>UMGV01088754.1_pt1 | contig 25316 bp, 15 predicted proteins | sample 1965361 | NCBI WGS metagenome assembly UMGV01 (sample SAMEA4836081, study PRJEB28245) | human gut metagenome | biome: gut microbiome; material: fecal sample | place: Denmark | collected 2008
AAGTCATGTAATATCTTCTTATGTTTAAATAGTGTAAATACGATGCAAAGCAATGACTGCAGACGTGAAGTAGAAATAGCAAGCAGTCTAAACAAGAAAAGAATAGAGTATAAGTTAGATGATGCAAGAGATATAACATTATTTAAAAACTTCTTTACAGGACAGTGGATAACAAATACTAATGATTTGTTAGATAAAGTATATGATTTAAAACATAAAGAAACAAAGCTAAAAGAAGAAGCTAAAAAGCTCTTAAAAAGCAAAGAATATGAAAAAGCCAAAGAAGTATTTTTAGAAGTAAATGATGATGAAGCAAAAAAATATATAGTGTTATGTAATACTTTAATTTCCTCAACAAAGTTAATGGAAAATAGCATGTATGAAGAAGCTAAAGCAAAACTATTACAAATAGATGATATAATCTATACCAAAGATTTACTTGAGGAATGTAGCCGTAAGATATCTTTAAATAGTACCATTAATTATGAAGTAAATAATAATATAAAGGAAGGAACAACTACCAGAGAAGAGACAAATAAAAATGACATATTAAAGAAAGTAAAGTTTTTACTCAATCAAACAAAAGATTATCAAGAAGCTGAAAAGATACTATTTGAAGAAATAGCATATAATGAGAATAGTTTTGAATTATGGTATTATTATCTATATGCAATAACAAAAGGCTTAAAAGATAATAACCATAAAAATATTAATTTGGCATTTGAAAATTTAAAGAAATTAGTACCTAATGAAAGAAAAAAAGATATTCAAGATTTAGATAATAGATTAAATCCAGTTACAATAAAACGATTAGAAGAAGAGAAGGAAAGGAAAATAGAAGAAGAAAGAGAAAAAGTACAAAAAGAATATGACGCAAAAATAGAAAAAGAACAAGAAAAACTAAATATAATAAAACTTAAAGTAAAACAAATTGATGAAGAAACTGATAATAAGATAAATAATCATCATAAAATTCTTATGAATGCAATTGATGAATTTAAGAAAAAGAATATAATTAGTAAAACAAGTAAAACTGATTTTATTTACTTTGGGTCATATCCTCAAACATTAAAAAATGCCAATGTGAAAATAATTGGTAAAGAAACTGATGAAAGAGGATATTATTCAGGAAGTGATGGAAGTAAGTATCAATTGGTAAACAAAGGTTTATTTAAAAAGTTCTATTACAAAGTAGAGCCTATTAGATGGCTAATTGTTAAACATGATAAAGAAAGTATGTTTGTTATTAGTGATATGATAATTGACAACCATATATATGATAATTATACGTATAATTATGAAGAATCAGAAATAAGATCATGGCTCAATAAAGAATTTTATAACAAAGCCTTTACTGATAAGGAAAAGAAAATTATACAAACAACTTTAGTTGATAATTCTCTTACATCAACATGTGAAATAAATAACCCATATATATGTAGTAATACAATTGATAAAATATTCTTATTAAGTACTGAAGAAGTGACTAGCTCAGCATATGGATTTTCTAAAAACAAATTACCTTGTAAGAAAGTAACAGATTATGCTAAAGAGTTAGGGGCAATAGAAATAATGGGTCAAGGAAATTATTATCTTCGTTCCTCAAAAAAATATAAAGATACATATAATGTTTGTATGGTTACCTCAGATAAGTCACTTAGTGCTACGTTAATAAATAGTTCTTTTGTAGGTACAGTTCCAGCAATGCTTCTATCATTAAGTCTAGATACAAATGTTTGTAAAGAACGCTGTGTAAAAGAATTAAATAGTGATAAAGAATTAGAAGCGCTAAGAGAAGAAAAGAATAAGCTTTTAAAAAATCAAACATTAGTAAAAGATATGATAACAAAGCTAGAAGCAAAAAAGAAAGAAACTCTATTAAAGTATACTTATACAAATACAAGTTCAGTAAGATCCCAAGATGATGATAAGGAATTAGTAACTACCTTAAAGAATGATACTATAAGTTTTGGTTTATATCCTCAAACAATAAAAGACAAAAATGTTACGATAACAACTACTTTCCCTGATAATAACGGTTATTATTTAGGTAGTGATGGTGAATATTATGCTAAGCTAATAGCTAATCCTCATATCAAAAATGAGAAGTATTATTATTCGAATAATGAAGAAATAATAAGTGGAAAAGAATATTATTTCAAAGTTGAACCAATTATCTTTAATAAAATTCATGGAAAAAATAAGGATTTCTATTTATCATCAAAAATAATTGAAACAATGGCTTATCAGGATATATATTATCAAGATGGAAATAAATATTATGTAAAAACAGGAGTAGCAGCAAATAATTATGAGTATAGTAAAGCTAGAAAAGTGTTAAACAATGACTTTTTATACAAAGCCTTTACCCAAACTCAAAGAGATTTGCTTGAAAAAACTTATGTTGATAATAGTGCTGAATCAACTGGTGAGTCTGAAAATATACATGCCTGCCCTTCCACATATGATTATGTATTTTTGCCAAGTATAGAAGAAATGACTTTGAGATCTAATGGATTTAAAGCTAAAAATGAAGAAGATAAAAATAGAGTTAAAGAAACAACAGATTATGCTAAGGCTAATGGAGCTTATTTACGTAGTGGTTATCAAAACTATTTCTTGAGATCACCAGATTCATGGCTTACAAGTTTTGTGAAAACTGTAACTACTAACGGTAAAATTATAGGCAATGATTTTAGCTATCCACATAATGGTATATGCGTAGGAATTGTTTTAAAGCAATCTAAATAGACAAGTAGCAATAAAAAGCACAACTTGTCTTTTTGTTTGCTATTTAGATAAATAATATAACTATATAAGGATTAATATGTACTTAAAGATGCATAAGTTAGATAGGTTCCAAGATTTAATTTTCATTAACTAACAATTTATCCCAATATGTTATAAGTTATAACAAATAAATTGAAAAATTCCTTTAAAAGTGCTATAATAAATAATCAAATGAATTGATTTGGAGGATGAATATGAAGTCTATATTTAAATTAATATATATGGTTGCAATAGTTTTTTTAACTTGTCTTTTCCTTATTTCTTGTAAAGAAATAGATAAAAACATTAGTAGCATAGAAATTAGTAATCTTGAAGAAGTTAGTATATTAAAACTTAATAATTTTAAGTATTCAGATATAGAGTTAACTGTTAAATATGAAAATGGTGAAGATGAAATAATTAATCTTTCAAGTTCGATGATGACAAAAGAAGATGCTTTAAAATTTAAACAAGTAGGTAAGCATGAAGTATATATTTACTATAAAGATATGAGCATAAAGTATAACTTTGAAATAATAGCAAGTTCAAATGATTTCGATAATGTTATTTTCACTCTTGATGAAACATCATTTATATATTCAGGTATGCCATGTAAACCTAATGTCATTGTAAGCGGTAAGGATTTAACTCTAGATGAAGACTATTCGGTTGAATATATTAATAATATAAATGCTGGTACTGGAGTAGTTATTATAAAAGGCATTAATGATTATAAAGGCGAAAAAGTTTTAACATTTACAATTGATAAGAAAACTTTGATTATCAAAGCTAATAACATAACAATTAGTGGTAATGAAAAACCAGTATTTACAGTATCATATAATGGATTTGTTTATACAGATGATGAGAATTCACTAATGGGAACTTTAAAAATTACTTGTGATTATGATGATAGTATTAGTGGAAATTATGAAATTAATGCAAGTGGTTATACAAGTAATAATTATAATATTATTTATGAAAAAGGAACTTTAAGTGTAAATAACATTTATCTCGATAAAGCCGTTATTGAATTAGAATATTTAACGCATGCGTACACAGGACGTGAACTAAAACCTGATTGCTTAATTACAATTGATGGCCAAACAGTTAGTAGTTATAATTATGAAATCACATATGAAAATAATAAAGATGCTGGAATAGCAAAAGTTGTGATTGTTGGTAAAAACTTATACTATGGAAGAATTGAAAAAGAATTCACTATTACAAAAGTGAATTTGGAAATATCAATAAACAATGAAGAAATAAAGTATTTAGACTTAATACCTAATTATAAGATAAACTATATAGGATTTGTAAATTTAGATAATGAATCTTCTTTAGATGGAAAATTAAATATTGAGTGTTCTTATGATGGAACAGAAATAGGTTCTTATCCTCTTATCTTGAGTGGATTAACTTCTAACAATTATAATATTATTTATAAAAATGGACTATTAAAAGTTAATAGTAGAGAAATTGATAGTGTAACTATTGAATATGAAGAAATAACTTATGCAGGAAAATATTTAACACCTGAGATCAAATGTTTAGTGAATAAAAATGAGTTAGTACTTGGTAAAGATTTTGTAGTCAAATACGAAAATAACTTAAATTCAGGGAAAGCAGTAGTATATATTTCTGGTCAGGGTAACTTTAAAGGAACGATAACAAAAACATTTACCATAAATAAAGCTAAACTTAAAATTAAAGTAACTAATATGACAATTGATTATGGTGATGATTATCCAGAGTTTAGTTATATTACGGAAGGATTTCAAAATGAAGATAATATCTTAAGTTTATCAGGAACATTATTATTTAATACTACTTATAAAAATAATAGTAAGATAGGTGTTTATGATGTTTATGCTTATGGTGTTCAATCAGATAATTATCTTATATCATTTGAAAAAGGATTATTAACTGTAAATAGTAAAGAAATTATCGAAGAAAATATAATCTTAGATAATACTTCATTTACTTATACGGGAAGAGAAATCAATCCAATTGTCAAGGTGAATGTAAACAAAACTTTAGGGCTAAACACTGATTACAAAATCGAAATACAAGATAATTTATTTGCTGGAACAGGTAAAGTAATTGTAACAGGGATAGGTAATTACTCTGGAATAGTTACCAAACAATTTACAATTGCCCCAAAAGACTTACATATAGTGATAAATGGATTCAACATAAAGTATGGTGATGAATTAGCAAGTTATGATGTTTCTTATAATGGATTTGTAAATGGTGAAGATCTTGCAAACCTAGAAGGTAATTTACTAATCACTACTGATTATAAGAAATTTAGTAATGTGGGTACATACTTAATCGAAGGTAGCGGATTGACATCTAACAATTATAAGATTATATATGATTGTGGGAAAATAAATGTTTCTCCACAGAATTTAAGCAATGTAACGTATAGTATAGAGAGTAAAGATTATGTATATAGTGCTGAAGCAATTAAACCAGAACTAACACTATCATATATGCTTATAAAACTTAAAGAAAATACTGATTATACTATTTCTCTTTTAAATAATATAAATTATGGCAAGGCAACGTTAGAAATTAATGGTATAAATAATTATACAGGAACCATCAAAGATACTTTTATAATACAAAAGAGAAATATAACTATAAAAGCAAATGATTATAGTTTAAAATATCTAGAAGAAGTTGAAAAATACGATTGTATTATTACAAATCTTCCTGATGCATATAATCAAGATTTAGTAAAAACAGAATTAGTTTTCTCAACAACTTATGAAAAAGGTAAAAAAATAGGTAACTATGAGTTAATAGTTTCTGGATTTGCTCAAGATAATTTTAATGTAACTTATGAAAAAGGAATTATAACTTTAGCATACACAGATAAATTTAATGGTGAAGGTACACTAGATAATCCATACATTTTATCAAATGTTAATGATATAATGGGATTGAGTGAAAAAGTGTTATCAGGTGAAAAGTATAAAAATAAACATTTTATTTTAGCTAATGATATTGATTTTTCAGGATATTCACTCACACCAATAGGTGATAAAGATCATTACTTCCAAGGTTATTTTAATGGCAAAGGAAGGGAAATAAAGAACTTTAGTATTACAGGTTCTAAATCTTCTTATATTGGTTTATTTGCTAATATAGTTGATGGTGAAATTACAAACTTAGGATTAAATAATATCGAAATTTCAAACAATAATTGTGCCAATTTGGGTGCTCTTGTTGGATTTATTAAAAATGGCATCATCAAGAATGCATATGTGAAAAATGCAAATTTAAGCAATAATACTAATGCAGTAATTGGTTCAATTTGTGGTTATTTAGTGAATTCAAAAATATACAATGCATATTTTGTATCTACTTTAAATATAACTGGTGGATTTGTAACTATAGGTTCAATAGCTGGTAAAATAGAAAACTCTATAATTGACTCATCTTATGGTTGCATAAATGCTGATATAAATATTGAAGATGGAAGTTTTAGTGGTATTACTTCTGCTACTAATGAATCTAGTATTACAAATACGTTTATTGATGGTAATATTAATGTTACATCGGATAAAGCTAAAATAAATGAAATATCTGAAGGAATTAAAGGAACATATGTAAGAAGTGTTAATTTACTTAATACTTTAACAATAACAAAGAATGAAGAAAAGATTAGTATAAAACTAGTAAAGAGCCTAAGTGAAGTTGTGTCAATATTTAAGGAAAATATAGACATTAATGATTGGGTGATATTTGATGATAAACTTCCTCAACTTACATTTGAGGAAAATAATGGTGTAAAACTAATTAATAAGCCTCAAAGTTTAAAGAGGGAATACGATGGTTTAAGTGCAAGTTACTTTGGGTTTACATTAGACAAATCATATATTAACGCAGGAACTTACGAAGCTATTTTGAAACTAAAAGAAGGATTTATGTGGTCTGATGGTACTACTGATGATATTACAATATCATTAGAGATAACAAAAAAGAATCTCTATATCAATATTAATAGCTTACATATACATGTAGGTGATAATTATGACTTAACATTTGCTTCATATGGATTAGTAAAAAGTGATGAAAACTTACTTGATGAAATTACTTTGATTTGTGATTATAATTTAAATTCAGGAATATTCTTAATTAATATGCTTCCAGTTGAGTTAGATAATTATAATGTTATAATTAGAGAAGGATATTTGTACGTGAGTGAAAATGGGTACAACGATTGGTCAGTTTGGGATGGAAATATTTCTGATGCTACTTTGGAAGGAAGTGGTACAAGTTTAGATCCATATGTAATTGATTCAGCTGCAAAATTAGCTTCACTAGTGTTCAAAACAAAAAAAGGTGATCCAACAAATTATTACTATGAATTACGTACAAACATTGATTTAAATTATAATGAATGGGAACCAATTGCTGATGGGAATGATTTGTATAGTTTTGAGGGCTATTTTAATGGTAATGGCTATGTAATTAAAAATTTGAAGATAACGAAAAATCATCGTTATGTTGGTTTATTTGGCTGTACAACAAATGCTCAAATTGAATCTTTACGTTTGGAAAACGTTGATATCGACTTAAACACATATGTAGAGGCGTATATAGGTAGTTTAATTGGGTACTCAGAATCTACACAAGTTTCGAAGGTAAGTAGTGAGGGCCAAATAAAAGTAAATGTTTTATGTTCTTATAATATAATATGTGGTGGATTAATAGGTTATCAGACTATGCAAACTACACTTTCTAATGTATATAGTGAAGTAAATATTTCTATCACAAATAGCGATGAACAGTCATCACAATCTCCATTTAATGTTGGTGGAATAGCAGGATATTTACAAGATGGAAGTATCCTTACATGCTATGCAATAGGGGATATTAAAATACAAAATCTTAACGCAAGAACATACGTTGGTGGAATTATTGGCTATGGTAATAAAGGTCAAATCACAAATGCAATTTCCTATATGAATATTGATTTAAAAGGTAAACTATACTATATTGATTATATAATAGGAGGACAACAACAAGTTACAAGTACAAACATTGTTGCACTTAATGAAAATAAAGTAATTGTAAATGATACTACAGTTGTTATATCTTTGGGAACATTATATAGTAGTGGTGAACTTGAAACGTTTGTTCTAGAAAACTTTGATGACCACATTTGGGATATCAATGACTATCTATATCCAACCTTACATTAATTAATTGGCTCTAAGGGTTAAATGAAACTCTTAGAGTTTTTTATTTATAAAGGAACTGGTAATACAGATAAATTAGTAAAAGTAGAATCATTAGCAGGTACTAAAGTATATAACATAGATTATTCAGCAAATGGAGAACCAAACCTATACTTTGGATGGACAGTTTCATATGATATGAAAAATATAACAACGCTTCTAAATGATAAGTATGAGATTAATTATACATATAATGCCAGTGGAATAAGGGCATCAAAAGTAATAACAAAAAATGATAATACTACATCAGTAAATTATTTCTTAGATGGAACAAATATCATTAAAGAAGTTAGAAGTGGACAAACAAATACTACTTTGCAGTATTTTTATGATTCAAATAATGAAATAATAGGTTTTACATATAATAACATAAAATACTTGTATTTAAAGAATTTACAAAAAGATGTTATAGGAATTGTTGACAATAACAATAATGTTATGGTAAAATACTACTACAACGCATATGGGCAAATAGTTAATGTAGTAGATACATCAGGAATAAGTTTAAGTACAATCAATCCATTCAGATATAGAAGTTATTATCAAGATGATGAAACAGGATGGTACTATCTAAATAGCAGATATTATGATTCAAAATGTCATAGATTTATAACAATGGATGATATAGATTATCTTGGTGATAGTGAGAGTGTATTAAGTTATAACCTTTATAGTTATTGTGAGAATAATCCAGTAAATAATATTGATTTAGATGGTCATAAAAAAGTAAAACTATCTTCAAAAGAAACTTTGATTTGGGGTATTGTCGGGTTAGTATTTAATTTACTTAAATATAGGAAAAATATTTTGAATATTTTTAAAAAATCAGAAGCTGAAACAATAGTTAAAGTGCTAATGACATGTTTTGTTTATTTACCAGTTTCATCAATTATTGAAGTTGTATTAGGTTACATTAATGGTATTGCTGCTGCTATTTGTAGTCTTAGTTCTTTAATATTATATAAATTTATTTGTTTAGGATTGGAACTCCCCCAAATGACTGCAGGTGGAATTGCTTTAAAAGTAGTATCTTTTGTGGTTTCAAGATTTTTGCCGAAATTATATGACTCGATAAAAATGATAATTTTTGGATTAACAGGAAAACGTTATTTTGTTGATTATAGGTTGTATGGTAATACGTTTTATAGTAAATAAGGTGGGTAATGACTTATGATAAAAAATATCTTTATATATCTTCTATGTTTAATTATTGAGTGTGGTTTAATAGCATGGTTTGTCTATAATTTAGGTTCTGATAAATATTTTATTATTTCCATAACTGTAGTTAGCATTCTTCTTATTATAACAATAATTAGCTTTATTAAAACAGTTTTTATAGGAAGAAAATATTTAAAAATTGAAGATGATAAATTATTAATTTAACAAAAAGAAAAAATAATAGCATCAATTAATAAAAATGAATTGGGAAAATTAGTTGTTATATTTGATACGTTTTCTGATCATATTGATTTCATTAAATTTCGTTATAATAATAAAAAATACTTTTTCCAGATTCCTAGAGAAATTGAGACTGAATTAAAAACATTTGTAAGTGATTTAAATTACAAACGAAAAACAGATTTGTTATTAGAAATTATTAATTTAATTGCAATGTATTTTTATCATAGTTAGTAATTTCATTTTGTTATTATTAAGGTTAAAAAAAGAACTATAAAAATGGAAGACAATAAAAGTTAGATTTATTGTTATATGAACTAGTTTTTAGAAAAAAATTTTATTTAGTGTGATTGGTATTATTGCTATTGTGATAATTATTGTAATGATTAATGGTATATCGTTTGTTACACCAACTCGAATCTTCTCAACAAAGTATTATAGTGATCCAAAAGAAGCGTTTGAAAAAGAATATACACCTTCGGCTGTAGAAGAAAATATTGAAATTATCAAAGATTTAGACCTATATGATTTGGATGATAATAATACGTTATATTTTGGTATTACTAAAAACAATGATTTGATTGCTTGTACAATGCACAAAAAGAACGATAAGTATTTTTATTCTGGTTTTTACGAATTGTTTGATTTAAATAAATATAAAGAAGGTTTTTATCAATAGATCATATAAGTAATTTATTTAACGAAAGCGGAAAAAAGTTTTCAAGATGTAAATGGATTTTAACATCTGACATTAATGAAATTGATGGAAGTAACTATTATAAACTTAAAACCTTAGATTTTGATAATGAAAAAATCCAATTGTATTTGCTAATGAAATAATAGTAATTATTTTACAAAAAAAATTTGATAAAACGTTAAAAAATAACTCCTTATAGTTATGCTATTAGCATAATTGTAAGGAGTTTTATGCGATAATTAATTAAGAATATAAGCAAGTAGTAATTTGAATGTGTTTGTAACGCCTTTTAGATGAGTTCGTTCCATTCCGTGAGAAGCAGCGACTCCACTACCGATTAAAGCGCCTTTGATGTTATTGCCACCTTTTAAAGCAGCACTGACATCGCTTGAATAATATGGAAATACATCAACTGCATAATCCAAGTTTTCTTTTCTTGCAAGTTCTATAAGCTTAGTATTCATATCATAATTATAAGGACCAGAACTATCTTTCGCACAAATTGAAACTTTTTCCTCGTTTCCTTCGAGGTAGTTACCTACACAACCCATATCTATAGCGAGCATTTCGTCTATTTTAGGCATATAGCTTGCACCTGAACCAACTTCTTCAAGAGTGGAAATAACGATTTTTAGAGTATGTTTAGGAGTAATATTTTCTGCTTTTAAAAACTTGAGAAGTCTAAAGACAATAGCAACAGATAATTTATCATCTAAAAATCTTGATTTGATAAATCCACTAGGTGTTATTTGTGTTTTAGGATCTAAGGCAATAAAATCACCATTGCATATACCTAAGTTTAAGACATCTTGTTTAGAGTGTACTAATTCATCAAGACGTATGTGCATTGTTTCTTCATTACGTGGAAGAGTTCGGGCATCTTTATGTACGTGAACTGCAGGAGCATTAGAAAGAAATGTTCCTGTTACACTATTACCTGAACGTGTATAAACTGTGCAATATTCTCCATCATATGTAGGAAGAATAGGTCCACCAACAACGCTAAATTTTAGCGTGCCATCGCTATTAATCGCACTTACCATTGCTCCTAATGTGTCGACGTGACATGTTAAACCTAAGACGTAGTCATCAGATCCTTTTACTTCGATTAATAAATTACCATTATTTAAAACTTCGTGTGTATAACCATTTTCTTTACAAATATTAACTAAATGGTTGATTATATTTTTTGTATATCCACTTGGACTAGGTATCTCAAGAATTTCTTTTGCGAAATCTAGTATTTCAGTGAACACATTATCAGTTATTTTTGTTTCCATTTTAGACCTCCATATATATATTATTATAACCTATCTTGTTTGAAAAATCTATAGATATATGGTTTATAATATATTTTTCTTTTATAAAATATTTTTCTATGTTATAATAGTTATATAAAAAGGTAAAAAACTATGAATATAAAGAAAATAAAAAGAATTGTTTTAATAATAAGTTGCCCACTTTCTTTTATAATAATGTTTTATGTTTTTAAAAATATAGTGACAATGATAACAAGTGATAGAGTCGCCGTTATAAGTACATCAGTGCTTGTAGGTTTAGTTCCAGCTATTAATGTTGGAAGACTAATCAACTCAAGGTACTTAAAACAAGAAAGAGAGGAAAGCCAAAAACGAATTAAATACATTGCTCAAACAAAAAACTGTGAGTTCTGTTATAGTGAATTAAAATTTGACCGAAAGAGTGAAGAAATAGCTAATGAATTTGATGAAAAAGAATATATCGTCAAAGAAATATATTCTTGTCCCCAATGTCATTATGTTGTTTCTAATAATAGCTTATATAGAAATAGAAGTAAGAAAAAAGTTTATAAATACTGTGAAATAATTGATAATGGAGATATTGCCCATACAAAAATCGAAAAAGGGAATTTATATAATGCACTTTGTATTTTAGATATAATTGATAATGAAAAATAGCAAAATAAAGGCCCAAATTAAAGGCCAAATTGATTGATAAAAGATTATAATAAAAGAATATGTGTGGTTACTAAAAACTATTCTAGCAAAAATATTAGACAAAAAGAGGAAACAAAATGGCAAAAATAGAAGTAAAATGTATAGGATTTAATGATTATGCACAAGGAATGTTTAAAGTTAATAATAAGATATGTTTCTGTAATAATTTCTTGCCTGGTGAAATAGGACTTGTTGAGAAAAAGAAATATGATAAATACTATATTTCTTCGTTTTCAAAAACATCAAAAGATAGAGTAGAAAGCGAATGTGATTATTATAGTAAATGCGGTGGATGTCATTTATTACATATGAACAAACAACTTCAAAAAAAATTTAAAATCGACTATGTCCAAACAGCTTTTACAGAAAAAAAGTTAAATTCAAAAATAGATGAATACATTGAGCCCGATTCATATAAAGGATACCGAAATAAGATGCAAGTTGCATATAAATTTCAAGAAGGAAAACTCGTATATGGCTTCTATGAAGAAGAATCTCATAAGATAATCCCAATGAAAAAATGCATTGTACAAACGGAAAAACAAAATGAAATCGCAAAAGTTATCAAAGATATAATGCTAGAAATGAAGTTAAAACCATATGATGAAGATAGGCGTATGGGACTTGTAAGATTTGTTATGATAAGAGAAGCCTTTTCCTCAGGAGAAATTTTAGTAACAATAGTAACAAATAATGAAGTTTTCCCTGGTAAAAATGAATTTGTTAAGAGACTTATAAAAAGGTGCCCATACATAACATCAATCGTACAAAATATAAATACGAGAAAAACTAGTATAATCTTAGGTGATGATGAAAGAGTATTATATGGACCAGGTTACATTAAAGATTATTTATGTGGCATTATGTTTAAAATATCTTCTAAGACATTTTATCAAATAAACCACGAACAAACAGAAAAACTATACAGTAAAATAAAAGAATATGCTTCTTTGCAAGGAAATGAAGTTGTTTTAGATGCTTACTGTGGAGTAGGAACAATAGGTATGACTCTAGCAAAAGATTGTAAAAAAGTTATTGGTGTGGAAAATAATAAACAATCAGTCATAAACGCTAGAATTAATGCAAGTGATAATAAAATCAAGAACATTAGTTTTGTTTTATCAGATGCAACTGAGTATATTAAAGAATATAATGGTGAAAAAATTGATACTTTAATAATGGATCCTCCAAGAAGTGGATCAACGGAAGTATTTTTAAAGGCCATAGAAAATCTAAAACCAAAGAAAATAGTTTATGTTTCTTGTGAAGCTAAAACATTAGCAAGAGATTTAACATTCTTAAAAAACTATAAAATTGAAAAAAAGTGTTTAGTTGATATGTTTGTTGGAACGTATCATATAGAAACTGTTGTGTTACTATCTCTAAAGGAACCGAGAAAGTAGGAAACAATTTATTAACCTTGACATATTTTATAAACACTTTATCTTTTTAATATAGATAACGCATGCTAGATTTAAAAATATAATATTAACAAAACTTACAAAACTACTATTTTACTTTACGAATAGTAGTTTTATTTTCATTAAAAATGTCAAAATATATTGTAAGTAAGTGAAGTTAGAAAAATGAAAAAAATGTTACTATACACTAGCTAAAATTACAAAGAAGTTAAAATTATTCTCTGTATTACAATTATTTTTGTAACCAGGAGAAAAAATTTAACCGAATTTAGTTCAAAAAAGTTTCCAATTATTAGTAATATTATAAGAAATCTATTAAAAACATTAGTATTTTATAAACTTAATGTTGCAAAGTTAGATAACTTAGTTCAAACAAAAACAAAATTATAGAGAATTATAATTATTAAGATAAAACTATAATGTTCAATTCAAGAAAAATCTATGAATATAAAAATTAATATGTTTTTTCAAATTTACAATCACTAAAATTAAAGAGAAAAGACAAATAATTAATTAGTATGCTCTTTAAAATTAAAAATAAGATTATACTTTATATGTTATCAAATCAAGACTAATGATTTGACGGAACATATTCACTTATGGTATAATAACGATTGACTTGGTTAATAATTTTAAAAAATGGGGATAAAACTAATATCTTTCTGTAACTAGGAGGGATAGAAGACGTAAAAATATCACGAAACAAGATAATAGTTAATATCGACTAATGACGCACGACCTAGAAAATTCATATTCACTAGATAGTATAAGCACGTATAGAAACTGATGCATTACAACAATTAAGAAAATCTAAACATAAAAAAATAGTAGTAGCAATACACTCTAGAAAATATTATGAATACATTTTAGGTTATTATGGAGGTAACATATGAATGTGCATTTCGCAATATGTGACGATAATAATATTGATTCAAATTATGTAAGTAATTTAGTAAATAAATGGGCTAATGAAAGAAAATATCAAATCAATATTGATATTTTTGATTCGGCAGAGGTATTTCTTTTCCATTACGATGGAAACAAAGATTATGACATCCTATTACTTGACATCGAAATGAAAAAGATGGATGGAGTAACACTTGCTAGAGAAATCAGAAAAACAAACAAAAGTGTGCAAATAGTTTTCATTACAGGCTATTCAGATTATATTGCTGATGGATATGATGTTGAAGCATTACATTACCTGATGAAACCATTGAAAGAGGAAAAGCTGTTTGTTGTTTTAGATCGTGCAGTAAATAGAATTATTCAGAATGAAAAATATCTACTGTTAAATTATTATGATGAAACAATTAGAATCCCACTTCATGAAATTGTTTATATTGATGTAGATAGGAATTATGTTACCATACATTCTAATCAAGATTATACAATAAAGAAAACACTTGGTGAAATTGAAAAAGAATTAGATAAAAGATTCTTTAGAATCGGGCGTTCAGTTATTGTTAATTTAAAATACATTAGTAGAGTAACAAAAACAGATGTATTTTTAGCTAATAATACAATACTACAATTACCAAGAGGCGTATATGATTCTTTGAATAGAGCAATTATCGATGAACTATAGGAGAATTATACAATGAAAAGAAAGAAAATAGACAAGCAAATCGAAAAATATCAAAGAGATTTAATAGATACACATTATCAAGAAATTGAAACTATGTATACGAAAATGCGTGGGTGGCGTCACAACTATCGCAATCATATTCAGGTTATGAAAGCTTTGGCTGAAAAAGGTGATATAGAAGCTATCAAAGATTATTTAAATAAACTAGATGAAGATTTAACTACTATAGATTTGGTTGTTAAGACGGGAAATACTATGGCAGATGCTATTTTGAATAGTAAGATTTCTCTTGCAAAATCAAAAGGCATAAAAGTAAAGGTCGATGCTCATATACCAATTAAACTAAAAATGAGTGAACTAGACTTATGTGTAATCTTAGGTAATTTATTTGATAATGCTATTGAAGCCAATCTTCCTTTGCCTGAAGATGAAAGGTTGATTAGAGTGTATATGGATATGAAAAATACACAGCTTTATATTCCATTTACTAACTTTACTGCTTCAGGGAAGCTAGCTAAAGAAGCTAACTTATTCAAGACGACAAAAGGTGATGGCCATGGATTTGGTTTAGTTAGCATAGATAGTATAATTGAGAAACTAGATGGTTATATAAGCAGAAATAGTGAAGATGGAGCATTTACTACTGAGATCCTTATTCCTCAAATATAACAATTCGTCCCCATGACTAAACAATTCGTCCCTTTTTTGATAAGGGACGATTATTATTTGATATACTATTTATACAAGGAGAGTGATACTTGTGAAAGCAAAAAATAAAAAAACGAAACCAAAATATAATGTGTTTCAAAATATATGGTTTATGATTAGCCTTGCTTGGAGGCAAAAGGAGAAAAAAGTAATCTTTACAATGGTTCTTTTGGTTTTATTAGGTGTTTCTTTGAACCTAATTAATTTATATATTGCACCAACTATATTGAATGCTATAGAAACAAAAGTATCTTTTTCTGAGCTAATTATAACAATATTAGTCTTTATAACTGCTTTAACTTTAACTAACGCGCTTAATTCATATGTTAATAGTAATGTTTTATATGGAAGAATTTCTGTAAGGACAGAAATAATTTCTATGTTGAACAATAAGTGCTGTCGTACCTCTTATCCCAATACTGAAGATGAAACCTTTAATAAATTAACTGCACAAGCATCAGAGTATTGTAGTAGTAATAGTAAGGCTACTGAGGCTATTTGGGATACCTTAACGAAACTATTGACAAATATTTTATGCTTTGCATTTTACTCTAGTCTTTTATTGATGGTTAAACCATTTATGGTAGTAATAATATTAGTTACTACTTTAATAGGATTCTTTATAAATAATTACTTAAGTGAATATAAATATAAGCATAAAGAAATAGAGGCAGAAGAGATAAAAAAACTAAATTATATTGATAAAGTTTCTAGTTCAATACAATATGCTAAAGATATTCGTATCTTTGGACTATATTCTTGGCTTACAGAGTTATATGATAAATCAATGGCTGCTTTGCATGCTTTTAATAACAAGGTAGAAAGTGTTTATTTATGGGCTCAAATTGCAGATCTCGTTTTAGCATTTCTTAAAAATGCTATTGCTTATACATACTTAATTGGTTTAGTAATTAATGGTAAAATAACAGTCTCAGAATTTCTACTTTATTTTCAAGCAGTCGAAGGATTCACATTATTAGTTACAACAATTATGAAGAAACTGAACACACTAAAGAGACAAAGTATGGATATATCAGTTGTTAGAGAAGCTATAGACTATAAAGAAGTATTCAAATTTGCTGAAGGGAAAAGTTTAGAGATAGAGCCTAATAAAGACTATATAATAGAATTAAAAAATGTTTCTTTCAAATACTCTGGTAAAGATAAAAATGTTCTAACAAATATTAACTTAACTATAAAACCAAAAGAAAAGATTGCTGTTGTAGGTCTTAATGGAGCCGGAAAAACAACATTAGTTAAGCTTATATGTGGTTATTATGATCCTACAGAAGGTGAAATTCTACTAAATGGTGTTGATATAAGAACATATAATAGAGAACATTATTATAAACTCTTTTCGGCAGTATTTGCTAATTTTTCGTTACTTGCTGGAAGTATAATAACTAATGTCGCTCAATCAGATGATAATATCAATTATGAATTGGTTTATAGTTCTATTGAAAAAGCAGGATTAAAAGAAAAAATAGAATCACTTCCTAGAAAATATGAAAGCAACTTAAATAGAGAAGTATATGAAGATGCCACAAATTTATCTGGTGGAGAAATGCAAAGGTTAATGTTAGCAAGAGCTCTTTATAAAGACGCACCAATTATTGTTTTAGATGAGCCAACTAGTGCTCTAGATCCTATTGCGGAAGCAGATATATATAATAAATATAATGAACTTACGAAAAACAAAGCGTCTGTATTTATATCACATAGACTTGCCTCTACAAGATTTTGTGACAGAATTTTATTCATTGCTGATGAAAAAATAGTCGAAGAAGGCACACATGAAAAACTATTAGCTCTAGGTGGTAAGTATGCTCAATTATTCGAAGTGCAGAGCAAATATTATCGAGAAGGAGAATCTAAAGATGAAAAATAAAAATTCAATTAGTCTTAATAAATCGATAAGCATAAGTAATAGAGCTTTAAAAATAATTTTTAAGAAATATCCTCAAATGGTTATTTCATCTATTTTAAACTCTATTTGGACAGCTGTAACCCCATATGTTGGAATTTACTTATCAGCACTAATAATCGAAGAACTTTTTGGAAGCAAAAATCCAGAAAAACTAAAAGTTTTAGTTCTAATAACACTAATCACCGAAGCAATTATTGCTCTTATTTCAGCTCTTCTCGGAAAATGGGCTAATACTAACAAAAGCAATTTATATTTTAAATTTGAAAACTTTTATATAGAGAAGCTATTTAAAATGGATTTTGTTAGTCTCGATGACATAAAAACACATGAATTACTATCAACAATTAAACAGAATCAAAATAGTGCTGGGTGGGGTCTATTTAATGTCATATATGATTATGAATCTTTATCCACTTCTATATTTACATTATTAGGAGGTTTAACATTAACATTTACTTTGTTTTCCTCAAAAGTACCTGAGACAGCCAGTAGATTCATGTTTTTGAACCATCAACTATTTACTTTTGGAATTATCATTATCATGATTGGAATTACTTTATTAGCACCATATTTTTCCTTTAAAGGGAATAGTTATTTTGCAAAAAATGCAGCTAATCACAATCTAGCAAATAGAATGTTTGGTTTCTTTGGTTGGCTTGGATACAATAAAGAATTGTCAACAGATATAAGAATGTATAGACAGGATTTACTTTGTGATAAATATAATACATGTAAAACAACAACATTTGGTTCAAAAGGTGAATTTGCAAAAATAGCAAGAGGACCTATGGGATTGTATCTATCTTTATCAGCTGTTGTTTCATCATTATTTATTGGTGTAGTGTATCTGTTTGTCTGTTTAAAATCATGGGCAGGAGCTTTTGGTGTTGGTATGGTTATGCAGTATATAGCCTCTATTACTAAAGTATCTTCAGGTTTAAATAGTTTTGTAAGAACTATAGGTGATGTGAAAATAAATGCAAGTTTTCTTAAATTAGTATTAGAGTTTTTAGACATTCCTAATACAATGTATCAAGGCTCATTAACAGTTGAAAAAAGGTTTGATAGCGATTATGAGATTGAATTTAAAAATGTTTCATTTAAATACCAAACTAGCACAGATTATGTACTAAAAGATATTAATATAAAATTTAAAGTAGGAAGTAAATTGGCAATTGTTGGAATGAACGGTAGCGGTAAAACAACATTTATCAAATTATTATGTAGATTATATGATCCTACGGAAGGAGAGATTTTGTTAAATGGTATTAATATCAAAAAATATAATTATCTAGATTATCTAATGATATTCTCAGTAGTATTTCAAGATTTCAAGTTATTAGCACTAAAATTAGGTGAAAATGTATCCAGCAAAACTAAGTACGACTCTCAAAAAGTAATAGATTGTTTAATTAGATCTGGATTTGAAAAAGGTTTAGAAAAAATGAATAATGATTTGGATACTTATTTATATAAACAAATAAATGAAAATGGTGTTAATATATCTAGTGGTGAAGCTCAAAAAATAGCTCTTGCCAGGGCTCTTTTCAAAAATTCTCCATTTATTATTTTAGATGAACCAACAGCTTCATTAGATCCTATTGCGGAAGCTGAAATATACTCTAAATTTAACGAGATTGTTGGTGAAAAAACAGCAATTTATATAAGCCATAGATTATCTTCTTGTATCTTCTGTGATGAAGTAATTGTATTTGATAAGGGACATATTGTTCAAAAGGATACACATAAAAATTTATTATCAGACATAAATGGCAAATATTATGAACTATGGAATGCTCAAGCACAATACTATAAATAATCAAATAAAAAGCTCACATTTGTGGGCTTATTTTTAAATTAAACACATATACAATCTAACTTATGGAAGTTAAATTATAGCTATTAATCATCAAATTAGGAGAACAAAGAATACATTATATAAAAAAAGACAAAAGTATGATATAATTAATATGCAACTATTAGAAGGCATTTTATAATAAATTTATTTAAATTAAATCAAGTTATACATTTACAAAGTATTTACTGATGAATAATCATTAACCTAAAGTTTTAAAGGAGAAATCATTTATTAAAATTAATACAATTAAAACTACTAATGAGGAGAATAATACATATGAATAATATTAACATTGCAATTATGCAAATCAAACCTTTAAAAAGTATACAAGAAAATCTTGACAAAGGTATAAGAAACTGTATAAAAGCAAAAGAAATGGGTGCAGATATAATTCTTTTTCCAGAACTGTGGAGTAATGGATATAACTTAAATGAAGGATTCGAAAAGGATGCTATTACATTACATTCAAAATTTATAGAATCATTTAAAGAGTTAGCTAAAAAGCTAGAAGTTGCAATTGGAATAACTTTCTTAGAAAAAACAGAGGGTAAGCCTAAAAATAGCATTGCTGTTATAAATTATAAAGGAGAAATAGTTTTACACTATTCTAAAGTACACACATGTGATTTTGGTGATGAAATAAATCTTAGTAGTGGTGATAACTTCTATACAACAAACCTTGAAACGAAAAAAGGAAATGTATGTGTAGGAGCGATGATATGTTATGATAGAGAATTTCCTGAGAGTGCAAGAATATTGATGCTGAAAGGTGCTGAAATAATCTTAGTTCCTAATGCCTGCCCTATGGAAATTAATCGGATTTCTCAGTTACGAGGAAGAGCATATGAAAATATGTTAGCAATAGTCACAGTTAATTACCCATCACAAGTACCAGACTGTAATGGTCACTCAACTGCTTTTGATGGAATAGCATATAAAGAAGGAATAAGTGGCAGCCGTGATACAAAAATATGTGAAACAGGAGAGGAAGAAACCATTATGATAGCTTCTATACCAATAGATGAGATTAGAAACTATCGAGAAAAAGAAGTACATGGTAATTGTTATAGACATCCAGCAAAATACCAAGAACTAATAAAGGAAGAAATAAAATATCCCTTTATAAGAAGTGATTATCGAAAGTAACAATTTAAAACACAAACATAATTATTAATAAATAGAAGGCAAAAGCCTTCTTTTTGCTGATTATTATATTTTAAAAATATATAAGCAAAATAAATATATAGAAAAAAATTAGTAAATATTGTATAATATAAGTACTTACTTAAAAATGAATAGACTTAGATAGATATTTGAGGGGAATTTAAGAAAATTAAATTCAATATAGGCAAACAGCGAGTTCGTACCTGTTCGCCCGATTGTATCCGTGTGCTTTGGCGGGTTATCAGGCGTTTCATAATATCGAGAGGAGTATCTGTTGCTCCGAATTGTTCCCGAGCTAAAAAAATAACGAACGTTCAAAGGCATTTGTGTCTGAATTTATGGTGGTAATTAACGGCTTTACAATGTTGGGATAAGCCGGAAATTATAAGCGAAAAGCCGAGCAGAGGGATAACGAAATATATTTTTAACGGCAAATATTTCGAACATTGTGCAAGCGAATCGATATTAGACGATAAAACGATGTGTAACGTAAATCATGATATTTGCAATAGAATTTATACGTTAATAGAAAGCGGGTGGCTGGAAGCAAAAAACGAAAAATAGTTGCCTTATTAATCTTTATTCTAATATTTGAAAAAAATAAGGAAAACCAGAGAATAAACAATGGATTGTAAAAGAGGTTAGGTAAACAGTATTTACCTAACCTCTTTTTAGTAAAACTTGACTATAATTTCTATAAAAACAAACTTAAATTTTTTTTCAATTTATTTCGGCGGTTAAATACTGTGGATGCCCCGTAAGATATCGTTTTGCCGTTTATGATAAAATTTTTAACGGCCAATTAGCGGTCAAGCGTATAAAATTTAATAAAAACCTCATATAATCGGCACAAAATGTTACCTATAATTTATATCTATTTATTTTAATTCCAACGGGAAAATGACTAAAATATAGTCTTGTTGTAGGATTGTGCTTAATGTTATAATACAGTTAGAAATAAAGGCCTTTTAGGACTTTCTAAGAAACCTTTTCGTCGAAACGCCTATCAGACGCGGAAACAAGAAGTTGACGGGCAGCAGTTTATGTCGATAAGAATTCGAATTTGCCGCGCGGTAAAAGGGCAGTGAAAGCGAAAACAAAAGGGAGATAAATAAATGTATAAATCTATTCGCCCCGGCAAATTTTGGTACGATAACGAGGGGAAACTGATTCAGGCGCACGCACCGACAATCGTATATTGTAATGGAAAATTCTGGTGGTGCGGAGAAAACAAAGAAAACATAACGGGGCTTGCCCGTGGGGAATTTTGTAATAAGCGACATCACGGTGTTAAGCTGTATTCGTCAGACGATTTATATAACTGGACGGACGAGGGTTTTCTGGCTTCCGAAAGCGAGGATGCGACACACCCGCTGTTTCCCGAAAACATCGTGGACAGACCGCATATTTTATATAATCGGAAAACCGAAAACTACGTAATGTGGTTAAAAACGGGCAAGAAATTAGATTTTGAGAAATGCACGTTCACGATTTACGTTGGGAAAGACTTAAAAACGATGCGATTTTTAAAAGAAATAACGGCGATGCCGCACAATGCGGGGGATTTTGATTTATTTGAAACGGACGGGAAAGCGTATATTGTTTTTGAAAATCCGCACAAAGAAATGATTTTGCGCGAATTAGACGAGGAGTATACGGGGCTTGGCGAAAAATGGAGTTCGCATTTACAGCTCGGAACGCCGCCGTTTATCCGAGAAGCACCTTGTTTTTTCGAGCGTGGGGGCAGAAAATATCTGCTGACGTCGGGAACTACCTCGTATTTTCCTAATCCGACGATATGTTACGATATAACCGATTTACACGGGGAATGGAAAGACCTTGGCTTAACCTGTGTAAACGACAAGAACAAAAACTCGTTCAGGGCGCAGTACGCAAGCGTTTTCCGACATCCGTTAAAAAAGGATTTATACATAGCGTTGGGGGACCGATGGCTGACCGACTGTACCGAGGACATGGTGGATATGGAGCAGGTGTTTCTGAGTTGGTTTAAGGAAGGCGAGGGGCTGCCGCTACCGCGAGAGGAAAGGTGGTTAATGAGCGAGCTTGACGTAAGCTTAGCCACGTACGTTTGGTTGCCGATTTCGTTTAAGGCGGACGGGACGCCGTATATAGAGTGGAAGCGCGAATGGAAAACGGAGAATTTTGAATAGTTGATAATGTCTGTTACCGAAAAATTAAAAGAATTAAACAAAAACGATACGATGATTTCTATAAAAAATTCGGACTTATCCACTCTCAGACCAACAAGCGCTATTTTGCGGAAGATGTTTCATATAACCTTGTGGCAGGACTGGAAAAGAGCTATGATAAGACTAAGCTCCTTGAAAAGTCTGATATTTTCACAAAGCGGACTATCGTGCCGCCGAAGGCTGTGGAACACGTTGACACGGCACTTGAAGCTCTGACACTCTCCATTGCTGAGAAAGCACGGGTTGACTTTGAATATATGGGAAAGCTCACCGGAATGAGTGAGGACGAGCTGAAGCACGACCTTACTGGCGAGATCTTCAAAATTCCCCATACGGTAAACGACTATCAAACGGCTTCGGAGTATCTTTCGGGCGATATTCGCAAGAAGCTCCGAGAAGCTGAGGAGATCGCTGAGTATGATCCCGACTTCAATATCAATGTATCAGCTCTGAAACAAGCTATGCCCGAACCGCTGAAAGCCGGAGATATTGACATTAAGCTCGGCGCCGCTTGGCTTGATCCGAAATACTACGAACAGTTCATGTATGAGCTGTTGCAGACTCCGGCATATCAGCGAAGTGACAGTCCGTCTGCACGTTGGAACAAGTCTGCTATCGTCGGCGTGGAATACTCCGTTCACGCTAACTCTTTCCATGTAAGCAACAAATCTTCCGACAGGTCGGTGCTTGCGACTCAGAAGTACGGCACACACAAGATGAACGCTTATGACATCTTTGAGCATTTGCTGAATCTGCAAGAGCCGAAGGTCTACAAGACGATCGAAGTGCCGGACGGCTTGGGCGATACTAAGGAAAAGCGTGTGGTGGATATTGATGCTACCCGTGTGGTACAGCGCAAGGCTGACGATATTCGCAAGGCTTTCAAGGCGTGGATCTTCAAAGATTCTGTCCGCCGTGAAGCTATTGTGGAGCGTTATAATGAGCTATTCAATAGTATCCGTCCCCGTGAGTTTGACGGTTCGGCTCTTTCTTTCCCGATGATGACTGCGGACATTCATCTGCACGATCATCAGAAAAATGCTATCGCTCATGCAATGTTTGGCGGTAATACGCTGTTTGCTCACTGTGTCGGTGCGGGCAAGACTTTTGAAATGATCGCTACTGCTATGGAAAGCAAGCGTTTGGGACTTTGTACTAAGAGCCTGTTTGCTGTGCCGAATCATCTGACGGAGCAGATCGGTGACGATTTCCAGAAGCTCTATCCGGGTGCTAACATTCTTGTTGCGACCAAAAAGGACTTCAAGAAAGAGAACCGACAGCAGTTATTCGCTAAGATCGCCACAGGCAACTACGATGCAGTTATCATCGGTCACTCTCAGCTTGGCAAGATTCCTGTTTCTAAGGAGAGACAGGTCATGACCATTCAGACGCAGATCGACGATATTCTGCAAGGCATTGAGGAACTGAAAAAGAGCGAAGGCTCAAAGTTCCAGATCAAGGCTATGGAGCGTACCCGTAAAAGCCTGCAAAAGCAGCTTGACAAGCTAGAAAAGGCTAATCAGGACGATACGCTGACCTTTGAACAGCTCGGAATCGACCGTCTGTTCATTGACGAAGCCCACGAGTTCAAAAATCTGTTCGTCGCCACAAAATTGCAGAATGTAGCCGGAATTTCCAATTCGGCTTCACAGAAAGCACTTGATCTTTTCCTCAAATGCAGATACCTCGATGAAAAGACAGGCGGCAAGGGCGTTATCTTTGCAACTGGCACACCTCTCAGCAACAGTATTAGAAAAGAAGCTGCTAAGGCTCTTGAAGATGCTGTGTTGGCTATCAAATATGCCGATACTCCCGTGAAAGTCGGCTCGTTCCAGGGCTTTGACCTGAGCGTTACAGTAAACAGCAACATGATGGGCGGCGGTATGTCGGCTGGCCTGCAAGGTGCCACTTCACATACCACGAAGCTGATCGAGAGTTTTGCCCACAACTTGAATCGTCTTGAAGCTGCCCTCTACAACATCGACGGCAGAATCGAGAGAACGCAGGATAACCTCGCAAAGCTCAGGCTTGACCACGCAGAAGCGCAGAAGATCGTAGCAGAGCCGTTCCCCCAGCAGGAGGAGCTTGATACTAAGGAGCAAAGGCTGAAAGTCGTAACTGATGAGCTGAATCAGGCGGCTATCGAAGCAAAGAAGAACGCTCCGAAGCGTGAAAAGACTTGCTACTTTGAGAGGGCGAAGATGAAGCGTGATGCCGCAAGGCTCGGCAAAAAGCCAAAAACGCCGAAGGACCAGACAAAGGGCAGGAGCAAGAAGCAAGGAATTGAATAAGCAACTATAAGATTATTCTAAGTAAGTATGCATCCCAATAAGTGAAAAATGATATAA
>UMGV01069347.1_pt1 | contig 25310 bp, 26 predicted proteins | sample 1965361 | NCBI WGS metagenome assembly UMGV01 (sample SAMEA4836081, study PRJEB28245) | human gut metagenome | biome: gut microbiome; material: fecal sample | place: Denmark | collected 2008
AATAAATTATTATTTATCTGATTAGTCTTTACAATAACATTAACTTACTAGTACCATTAATATAATGGTAGACTCTAGTTTTATAATATAATAAAAAAGGAAGTGGTCTTTATATGTCTAAATTTAATGAAGCAACATTAGAAAATGCAATTATGGATTTATTTCAAAATGATATAAATTACACTTATATTCATGGAGATGAAATTCATAAAGACAAGGAAGAAGTATTACTCGAAAATGAGATAATACAATTTTTGCTTTTAAAATATAGAGATAAAGGAATAAAAAAGGACGAGGCTGAAAGAATTGTAAGAGATTTGAAAGATTTAGCTAAACAACCTATATATGAAGCTAATAGAGAAATTACGAGATTACTTACTTCTGGAGCAGACTTAAAGAGAACCAATCCAGATGGTAAAGACTTTCATTATTATCTTATAGATTTTGATGAGCCTGAAAGAAATAATTTTAAGATTATAAATCAATTGGAAATCAAGGGTTCAGAAACCAGAATTCCTGATGCTATTGTTTATATAAATGGACTTCCTTTAGTTGTTTTTGAATTTAAAACTGCAGTTCAAGAAAATAAGACTATAAAAGATGCTTATGATCAATTAACTAATAGATATAGAAGAAGTATTCCTGAATTATTTAAATATAATGCTTTTATTGTTATATCTGATGGAGCCAATACTAAGTATGGTTCTTTCTTTGCAGATTATGAATATTTTTATTCATGGCGTATTGTTGAAAAAGATGATGCTGAAATTGATGGTATAGACTCTCTATATACTTTAGTAAATGGATTATTTAGAAAAGATAGACTAATTGACATAATTAAGAACTTTATATACATTCCTGATAAATCTAGCAAGGAGTTAAAAATAGTTTGTAGATATCCTCAATATTTCGCTACTAAAGCATTATATGAAAATATAAGAAAAGAATTAAAACCTGTTGGTAGTGGTAAGGGTGGTACATATTTTGGGGCTACAGGCTGTGGTAAGAGTATGACAATGTTGTTCTTATCTCGACTAATTATGAAGGATGTAGAATTATCTAGTCCAACAATAGTTTTAATTACTGACAGAATTGATTTAGATAAGCAATTATGCGGATTGTTTTTGGATGCTAAAATTTTTATTGGCGATAAATATATTAAGAAAATTGAAACACGTGAATTATTAAAAGAAGAATTGTGTGGAAGAAATAGCGGTGGTGTTTTCTTAACAACTATCCAAAAGTTTACAGAAGATACAAACTTATTATCCGAACGTTCTAACATTATTTGTATTTCTGATGAAGCTCATAGAACTCAAACAAATGTTACTGGTAAGAACAAAAGAACTAAAGATGAGATTAAAAAGAAATATGGCTTTGCTCGATACTTACATGATTCATTACCTAATGCAACATATGTTGGCTTTACAGGTACACCGATTGATGCAACTCTAGAAGTATTTGGTAAGGTTGTAGATGCATATACAATGAGTGAATCCGTTCGTGATGGAATTACTGTAAATATTGTTTATGAAGGTCGTTCGGCAAAAGTCTCATTGGATCAAGATAAAGTAAAATTAATTGAAAAATACTATGAAAAATGTGCTGAAGAGGGATCAACCGAATATCAAATAGAAGAAAGTCAAAAGGCTGTTTCAAGTCTAGAAGTTATTATTGGCGACGATGATAGGTTGACTGCCTTAGCTAAAGATTTGATAAATCACTATGAAACAAGAGTTGATGAGAAGGCGACTGTAGCTGGAAAAGCGATGATTGTTTGTATGAATAGATTCATTGCTTATAAATTATATACAAAAATTGTAGCTTTAAGACCTGAATGGGCTATAGAAAAACAAGCTCCTAATGTTGAATTATTAACAGAGAAGCAAAAAAAGGAATTAAAACCGATTCCTATGATTAATATGGTCATGATAAAAGATAAAGATGATCCTATTGATATGTTTAATGCTTTAAAAGACATTGATAAAGATGAATTAGATAGAGAGTTTAAAAACGAGAACTCTAACTTCAAAATTGCCATTGTAGTTGATATGTGGCTAACAGGTTTTGATTGTCCTTGTCTTGATACAATGTACATTGATAAACCAGTGAAAGAGCACACTTTAATTCAAACTATTTCGAGAGTTAATAGAGTTTATCCTGGCAAAGAAAAAGGTTTAGTTGTCGATTATTTTGGTATTAAATCGCAAATGAATCTAGCCTTAAAGAAGTATAATAGTAAGGATAAAGATATTTTTGAAGGTATTGAAGCTTCAGTTAAAATAGTAAAAGATGAACTAGAGATATTAAATGTAATCTTTAGAAATTTTGATATGACTGATTATTTAAATGGAACGCCTAGAGAAAAACTAGCTTGTCTAAATAGAGCCGTTGAATACGTTCAAATAACTGATGATTTAGAAAAGAGATTCATGGCAAATGTTAAGAGAATGAAATCAGCTTTTAATATTTGTTCATCAGCTGATGATTTTACTGAAGAGGAAAGAGATTTAGTTTATTTCTACGGAGCAGTTAGATCAATTATCTTTAAGTGTACTAAAGGTGATGCTCCAGATACTGCTCAAATGAATGAAAAAGTAAGAAAGATGATTCAAGAGGCAATCATTAGTGACGGTATAGAAGAATTATTTTCTAAAGAAAAAGATGTTAAATCTAGAAGCATAGATATCTTTAGTGAAGAATACTTGGAAAAGATAAATCGCATTCCATATATTAATACTAAAATTAAAATTTTAGCTAAACTTACTAATGATGCTATAGAAGAATATAAGAAGATAAACAAAATAAAGGGCGTTGAATTTGGGGATAGACTTCAAAAACTTGTTGATAAATATAATAGTAGACAAGATGAAAAAGTATATGCTGAACAAGTTTTAGACAACGTTGCTGAGGAATTAACTAAGTTATTAAAGGATTTAGAAGCTGATAAAAATTCATTTGCATCATTGGGTATTAATTTTGAAGAAAAGGCATTCTTTGATATTCTTGAGAGCATTGCAAAAAAATATGGATTCTATGATACATATATTCAAGAACATGGAGAGCAATATCTAATTGATTTAGCAAAAGAAATTAAAATTATTGTCGACGATAAATCAAAATATACTGATTGGTCTAAGAAAGAAGACATTAAGGCAGAGTTGAAAGTAGATATTATTTTAAAACTTGCTGATTATAAATATCCTCCTGTAACTCAAGATGATGTTTATAAAGAAATCTTTGAACAAGCTGAAAACTTTAAGAAATATAGGAAATAAGTATGGACAAAATTGAATATTTAAACTCAAGGATATATTCAAATAATAACTTGCCATATGGAGGTCCAAGATTCTTGTATAAATACCGCCCATTCGATAAGTATTCTTTTGACATACTTGAAAATGAGTATTTGTATTTATGCCCTGCTGAAAAAGAAGACGATGAAACTGAATGCATGACTACAGTTGATTTTGAACGTTTGATAGATTTAAAAACCAATAATCTAAAAAGAGAATGTGTTAATCAGATAATAGAGTTAATTAGGCCATATGCTAATGAAGAAGCTTATGAAAATGCTAAGAATAAAATATTAGCAATTACTAGAAAAAATGGAACGGTTCCAGCAAATTTCATGTTAGATTTATCATTAGAACTTCAGGAAATGGCTCTAGAGTATAAAGAGATAATAGTACAATTAGGCAATTGGATTGTTGGAATACCTGAAGTTCTTGATAAACCAGAAATAAGTAGTCAATTAGAACAACTTTTCTTAACCGCATATAATGCTAGAAAAGAGACTGGCATATGCTCATTGGCAGAATCAAAAGATATAGATTACATGTGGAAAAAATATGCAAATGGCTATAGTGGATATTGTATAGAATATGATTTAAGTGAATATGAATTAGCTAAGAATGTTCTACCTGTAATTTATCAAGACGATAGAGAAACTAATATTATTATGCAGTTGGTAGGTTCTTTTATAGGTCAGATGATTACAGGTTTTTCAAATGGACAAATTCAAGCAGATTCTTCTCATTTTATTAGATTGTTTTTGACTAAGTTTAAAAAATGGGAATACCAAAAAGAATGGAGATTTATAGGACGTGCAAATGACAAGCCTAAATCTCCTAAAATTAAATGTATATATTTAGGTAGGAATGCTAGTGAAGAAAATGCAATTAAAATAACTAATTTTTGTAATAAAACAGGTATAAAAATAGTGAAATTATAGGAGGATTTATCATGAATACTTTATCAGCATTATTTTTCAAAGTTGACTATGAAAAAGCTATTAATAAAATTGATAATGGTTTAAATTTGGATAATCCTTCACCTATGGATTTAGTTGATTTCTATAAGATAATGGTGGTTTTTGAACAAAAAGAAAATCTTAACAATCCATATTCAAGCGAATTGCAAAAAAGAATCAGTATATTGAAAGAAATTAAGAGGACTCTTAATATTTACTTGAAAGAATATACTTCCATTAAATTTTTAGAAGATGTCAGGGCTTTTGATAATGATGAAAATTCACACGAAGTTTTAGATTTTTTTAATCTTATTTGTAAAGAAAATGTTTTTGAAAAACTTGATGAAATTGGAATTGATTATTTATTAAAAAGAATACCATTACACGTTATTTTAAAACAACAAAAGTTTTCTTTAACTTATGAAGAAAAAATCAAAGGTATATTCTTAGCTTACCCTGAGTGTATCGAATTTATTATTAGTAAATATGATATGAAAGATGGAGGCAATTATTATTTGCCAAAATTAAATAACGATGAAATAAATGAGATGATAATGGATTATCTTTCTTATGAGTATTGTAACTACAATTATTTAAGATCATTAAAGCTTCATAGAGAATCAAAAGATTCTTATACTATAAAAAGAAAAGTAAGATTAGCTATTAATAATAAAATTGATGAGTGGATTTCTAAACCGAGAATTACTGGCTTTTCGATACATAGAGAGTTTGGAATTGTTTTTGATGAGAAACAGGACGAACAAGTTAAATTTATTGATAATGGCAGCCAACAAATAATATCAATTTCTATCGCTTTCTTTGACGCTGATTTATCAGAAAGTGGTGTATTAACACGTGTTAGAGATTTGTGTGGATTTATTGATGAACAAGGAAGAATTAGAGCAGCTTATAATCCTAGAAAAGAGTCATCATTATCATTGGCATTGACTTCAAAAAATAAAGATGAATATGGCTCAGATATATTTTATTATCTAGATTCAATAAATACATTAATGATAAAGTCACTTTATGAAAATTATAACCATAGAAAGATATGTTTAGAGCAAATTATAGATTGGGTAATTAATTCTCAATTTAAAGAAAAATATCATATTTACGGCTTTAAATCCAATCTTTATATTGATGGGGATTATCAAGTTAAATGTGAACATTTATTTAATGAATTATCTAGTTTTATAAATCAATTTAGAATATATGTTGAAGAGGGTGAATTAACTCCAGAATTAATTAATGTTACAAAAGATAGTTTTAAAATTGGAGATATACCATCTTTAAATAAAAATAAATATGCTGAATTAAATAATAATCATGAATTAAATCTCGTATTTTATCTTGTATTTAGTGATCAATCGCCATTAGCATACATTTCTGAAGATTATCATGCTAATAATTTTGCTGAACTAATATATAAATATAGATTATGGAAGGATCAATTTTTGAATTTTCAGCAAAAGGATCTTGATACTCTTATTAAATCTGGAATTATCAAATCTAGCGAGTATATAGAAGTAGCAGATGTTAAAATTTTCGCTGTAATAAAGGATTTATACGACAATAATTTTATTACTTATTCATGTTTAACTAGAGATTATCAAGTGTTGATTGATGATTTAGTGAAAAAAGAATGGTTAAAGTATTCAAACAAATTATTTTCTCTTTCTGAATCAGATTATTTGGATTATTACTTAAATAACTCGAAGTTTTCAAATGCTTTAGCTCTTAGAAATAAGTATGAACATGGTAATACAAGTCATTTTACTAATGAGCAAAATCAAGAAAATTATATTATGGGTCTTAAGTGTTACTTTATTGTTTTATTTAAAATTATGAATGATGTTGAGATTAAAATGTATTGTAAAAAGGATGGCGAAATACAATGAAAAGGTTAGTACTTTTGTTAGTGGTATCATTATTATTCCTTGCTTCATGTGGTACTAGTAAAAATACTCAACCATCTACTGATGAGCCTAGTACAACAATTACTACTCCATCAGGGGATAATCAAACAACTAAGGAAGATGAAACTGCAAATATGGAATTAACATTAAAAATAAATGATATAGAAGTAGATGTAATATGGGCTGATAATGATTCGGTAAGAGTTTTGAAGAATCTTACTAAAGATGGATTAACTATTGAATTACATCAATAGGGCAATTTCGAACAGACTGGTTTATTAGGATTTAATCTTGTTCGTAATGATACACAAATGAGTGTAGGTCCAGGAGATATTGTTTTATATAACTCAAATCAAATATGCTTATATTATGATAATAATAGTTGGTCATTTACTAAACTTGGTCATATCAATTTAAGTAAATCTGAGTTAAAAGAATTATTAGCTGAAGAAGATACTGTAACTATTACATTAGGTTTAAAATAAAAAAAGAAAGGAGTCGATGCTTAGTGGAAAGAGTAACAAAAAAGCAAAGCAGTGAAGCAAGAGAATTTGCAAAAGAGGTTTTAAACTATCTTCATAATGAATTGAGTGATAAATATACTTTTGCAGAAAGATTAGTTGGTTCAGCTCAATGGAACACAATCTTAAAAGATAGTAAAGGCTTCTGGGATATTGATTATCAACTACTATTAACTAGAAATTCTGAAGAATATTTAAAAAATGGATTAAAGAATGCTACAAAGATAAAAAACGACTTCTTTAATTGCTTAAATGAAGCTTTTAAAAATAATAAAAACTTTAGAGTTGAAAATTCTACTACAGCAGTAACTCTAATCAATCTTGGAGACAAGTATTCTTATGACTTTGTAATAATTCGATTATTCCCTCAAAATAAAGAAATAATTAGAAGAAATAACAAACGTAATTCAAGTATTAATGAATTTACTTGGAATCAACTTCCTAAATTCAATGATGCATATAAAAAACTTGATAAACTATCTCCTTTTGAAAAACAAGATTTAATTGAGAATTATGTTCTCCCTAGAAAAGTAATTGAAAAAAGAAAGAACGACAATGATCTATCCAAAAAATCATCTTGTGAAGTGTTTATAGAAGAGGTTAATAATTATGTTAGAAGAAAAAATTATTGATTATAAAGAACATGAGCAAGAAATACTTCATTGGGTCAATCTAAAAGGTGAATATAGATATCTTACGATTATAGAATTCCTAAAAAAGAAAAATATCGAGTGCACCTGGAATAATGTTACTTATTACATAAAATATGACAAAAGAATTCTTATTAATTCTTTCAAATATATTGTGTTTCTTGAGGAATTATATAAATCATTTATCAAAAAACACAAAACAATTAATCAAGGAAACTTATTAAAATTCGAATTTGGAAGAGCTTTAGAGGAGTATTTATCTATTGGTGATGCAGCAAATTATGATGATATTGATTTGCAATTATTATTAAAAGAAAAGAAAACAATAACTGAATTCAGAAATAGTGTAGTACATAACAAGATATTATTAAATCATCTATATAATGGAAAAACATTAGAAGAAGTTCTAAATATATTTATCAAGATTTTACCTAAATCATATAGAACTGGATATATTAAAGATATGAATAGTTGTTCTAAAGGAATAACCGATATATCTTGGCACATTGAAATAAAAGAATAGGAGGCAAAAATATGCAATTGTTTAATGATTCACTTACAACAAGATTTAATACTTTAGAAAGAAATATAAAGTCTAAGAGTAATTCGTTTTATGATTCATACTTAGATCTTTTAGAAGCAACAATCAAATATATTCTTGATGAAAATAAGATAAATTACGATGATTCAAGAACTTGTGGTTATTTAGTAAAAGAAGAATCTGTTAAGAATTTTTTACTTGTTGTATTAAAATTAGATGATTATACATACAACAAACTTCCTGATTATATTAAGAAATGTAATGATCATAAGCATAAAAAAGAAAAGAATTTAGGTGTTGAGAGCATTATAAACTATCTGAAGGTGTATTTCAGCTTAGTAAACTACTACCTATCATATATAAAAGCAATTAACATAGAATTTGATGCTGATTATTTTTCATCAATTTATGGTGAAACCGAAAGACTAAATAATGAATATAGAGAAGAAGTTTTAAAATTAAAAGGTGAATTGAAGGAAGCTTATGATAACAATAAATTATCGGAACAAGACTTAGAACAATATAAGTCTTTATTATCCGTTAAAGATATTGAACTTCTTAATCTTGATGAACAAAACCAAAAGCTTCAGGCTCAAATTAGTATATTGAAAGATATTAAGCTAAATTCTATGGAAGAAAAACTAAATAAGACAATTGATATGCTTAACAATATGCAAGATTATTTAGTAGAAAATAGAATCATTGCTAGAAGGACATCTAAATTAATTGATGGTGAAGATATTACTGATGAAGAACTAGCAGCTGAAAGAAGAAAATTGGAGGCGATTAAAAATGGAAAATAAGCCTCAAAATGTATTTGAAAAGCTTGATAAGCAAGGCAAACAAATAGAAGATATATCTCAAAAACTTGAAGGTATTAGCATAAACGATTTATATACTTTAGCAAAAAGAATTTGGGAGTATGGTGATTTTCAAACTGCTCAAAAATACTATAATCACATTAGTTTACTAAAGCCATTAGACTGGGAGGCTCCTCTTTATGCTTCATTATGTAATTTTAAAGGCTATCATGACATGTTTTTCTGGACTAAAGTTCCTGAACAAACTGAAAAAATCATCATTTCAACAATTAAATATATTAATAATCTTGAATTAGATAATGATAAAAAAGAATCTGAAATGTCTAGGTGTTTAGAAATAATAAAAAATGATATACTTAATACTAAAGATCACTATTTCAAATATAAAGAAAACTATGATAAGACCGATTCAGATTATATTTACGTTTTAGAAGAGTACTTTTTAAATGTTTATAATGAAACAAAAGATATAGAATTAAAAACAATTAAAGATTTTAAAATAATAATCGCTGAAAATTGCTTGGGTTTGATTGAATCAACAAAGAAGATATCTTCAAAAATAACAAAAGAAGTATTCGAAGAAATGATTAATATTTCATCTAAAAATTTTGATATCGATTTCGATAAAATTGTTGAAGAGAACAAAGCAATTGCAAAGCCTAAAAATGAATTATCATTTGATGAGATTAAAGAGATCAAACTTAAAGGAAAAATGTATTTTGAATATAATGATAAAGTTATTTCAAAACGTCATTTTAGAAACAAAATTATAGTTTCTCACATATTGATCTTATTTTCTTTGACTGGAATTATTTCGTCATTTTTATCTAAAATTTGGTATAGTTTACTCTTCGTTTTACCTTTATTGTATGGTTGCTACTTGATTGATGCTGCTTTCACGCAAAAAGAAAGAATAAAATGTAATTCATTGTTTTCTCCTAACCGAAAGTATAATAGACTAACTTCCGATGGAAATATTGTGACAGAAGGTAAGGTAAACATAATTAAAATAGTATTTGGAATAGGCAGCACCGCATTGATTGGATTAGGAATATTTTTCTTCATTTCAATATTTAACTGCGATGAGGTGAATTTTACATTAAGAATAATCCTTATATTATCAATGGCTTTAAGTACAATTATTTATTATTTAGCTTATTTGAAATTTAGTAATGAACATCATTCTAAATTCAATGGTAAATATTTATATTGTTATAAAGGTAAATATTATAAATTTGATAAATAGACAAAATAAAAAATAGTGTTACATGAATAGGATTGAATTCGTGAAAATTTGGTCCTTTTTTTGATATAACCCAAAGTCCGGTTATAAATTTGATTAATAAACAAAATTGAAAATTATGTTAGACGAAAAGAACCAAATTCATTGAAATTAGGTCCTTTTTTTGATATAATATAGGTGTGTTAGAAGAATACTCTGGAGCATTGGTACAAACATACCTTCGCAAAGGAGGTATTGCATATGACACAAATAGATGAAAGACTAGCTAAAGTTGGTCAAAATCTTAAAAAATTTATTTCTGAATCTAAGTATAAAACACAAGTTTCTTTCGCGTTGGATGGGATGGGTCAAGACCCTTCTGTAATCCGTAGATGGATTAAACATGGTGTTAATAATTTATCAACTATTATGTATATTGCCCAGGTTTTAGAAATAGATTTTATGGAGCTTCTTAAATAAGGAGCTTCTTTTTTATGCACAAATTTATCAAAGACACCTTGATATATATTTCAATATAAGATAACAAATTCATTGATAATTAGTAGTGCAAATAGCGTCCTATGAAGGACTCCAATTTTAATCTAAAATGTAGATGTAACAGTTAATAATTTATCAATTTGATGAGAGGAAAGAAGTAGTGTAAATGGCGTCCTATCATGATGAATTATTTCTTGATAAAATATAAGTGAAATTGGAGGACAAGTCAATGAAAAATAAATTCGAAAAGTATTTTATGGTAATCGTTAAGTGTGGACATGTAGGTAGAAAAAACTATATTCCAGTTAAATTTGCAGTAGTAGCTGAATCAGGTAGAGATGCAGCTAAAAAGGTAAGACAATTTCCAAGAGTAAAACACGATCATAAGGATGCAATTCTAGATGTTAGATGTATCACATTAGAAGAGTTCTTAGAAATTAAAGAGATCAATGATAATGATCCGTATTTAAAATGTCATTCAAGACATGAACAAAATCTAATTGCGAATCTTGCTGAAAGAATGGTAGCTGATCTACATAATGTAAAAAAAGCATTTGATAAACAAGATAGAAAAGATAGAGTTGCTTATAAGCTAAGAAAATTCAAAATCTTAGAAGAATCTATAAAGAATGAGGATTACTGTTATGCGTATTAATTCTATTAAATATAATGACTCACACGTTGATGGCCCTGGAATTAGAACCGTACTCTTTATGCAAGGATGTGATATCCGTTGTAAAGGATGTCAAAACAAATCTACATGGGACATCAATAAAGGAAAAGAAGTAAATATAGATGATTTAGTAGATGAATTAAAGCAAAAAGTATTTAACAAGAAAATTACTATTTCTGGAGGCGAACCATTGGTTCAAAAAGAAGAACTATTAAAACTTATTAATAAACTTGCTGAAGAAGGCTTTGATATAGCTTTATACACAGGACACACAAGAGAAGAAGTTCCTTCTGAAATTATTCTAAAGCTTAAATATTTAAAGACTGGTAATTTTATTCAAGAATTAAAAACAACAATTAAACCTTTTGTAGGTTCAGAAAATCAAATCTTTGAGGAGGTATCTAAGGATGAAACAACTAAATAATGATAATGCTGCTAATAGAACTAGCTATGTTGGATATGTATATAACGTAGGTGAAAAAGAATATAAAAACAAAATATTAAATAGCCTTCCAAAAGAGTGGGCAAATTTACATAGAACTGGTGCAATTCATATCCATGATTTGGATGCCTATGATCTAACTTATAACTGCTTAACATTCGATATCATCAATAAATTTCCATATGATGAATTCAAGATGTTTAGTGAACAAGGTAAAATCATTCATTTGTTTGAATTCATTAAAGACTTATTTACTAAACTAGGCAATGAACAATCTGGTGGTATGGCATTTGCTAATTTCGATAATGAAATAGCTGAAATATTAACTACACTTGAAATTGATTATACAAAGTATAAAGACTTAATCAGTGATTCAATTGCTGAATTAATACTATGGTGTAATGGAAATCATTCAAGAATGGGTCAAACTAGTTATTATGTGACGTTAAATATTGGCTTAGCAAAAACTGAATGTGCTAGGTTTATCGCTCATGAAGTTATTGATAAATTCTTGAAATTAGGTGATATGGTATTTAAACCAAATATCGTATTCAAGGTAGTTGATGGAATCAATAATAAGCCTAATGATCTAAATTATGATATACTTAAATTATCTCTAACTTGTTCATCTAAAAAGATGATTCCTACATATCTACTTTGTGATTGCAAATGTGACAAAGGAATTAATCCTGAAAAATTATCAGTAATGGGATGTAGAACTAGAGTTGCATCTGACCTATATGGTGAAGATAGTGCGATGGGTAGAGGCAATATTACAAATATCTCAATTAACCTTCCTAGACTTGCTTTAGAGATTGATAAGAATAATAAAGAATTATCAATTGATGAGAAATTTGATCTTCTTAAATCTAAATGGGATGAAGTAGCTAGAGTTACAAAAGATATCTTACTTGATAGATATCATAAAGTTTGTAAAAGAACTCCTGATGATTTTCCAACAAATAGTGCATATCATCTTTGGTGCGAAGATTTTAAAGGAGATTTAGAAGAAGTATTCAAGCATGGAACATTATCACTAGGATTCATTGGATTAAGTGAAGCTATAGAAGTCATTACTGGTTCAAAGTATTATTCAAGCATGGATAATTATATTATGACTTTAGGCTTCGTAAAACATATGAGAGATTATTGCGATTTTTTGAAGAATGAATACAAACTAAATTTCTCATTACTTGCAACCTCGGGTGAATTAATCAGTGGTAGATTAATTGATTTTGATAAAGATCTATATAAACCAGATGTTGATATCTTCACAAAAGGTTATTATACAAATTCATTTCACATTGATGTTGACTCAAGACTACCTGGATATAAGAAGATACAACTTGAAGGATTATTCCATGAAATCTGCAATGGTGGATGCATTACATATATTGAACTTGGTGAAGCTCCACTTGGTAATGAAGAATCTTTAGAAGAATATATCAATATCGCAGTTGAATCAGGTGTACATTATTTAGGTTTTAATTTTCCTAAAGATGTATGTAACGACTGTGGAACAACTGGTGTATTTGATTCTTGTCCTAAATGTAAATCAAAGAATATAACTAGAATCAGAAGAGTATCTGGTTATCTAGAAATATTAGACGGATTTACTAAAGGAAAGAAAGCTGAAGAAAAAAATAGGAGGAAGAATTAACGGATGATATATTATATTTTTGATACTCATTTCAATTATCAGAAGATATTTGATAAATGCAAACGACCATTTGAATTTCTTGATGAAATGAAAGAAGTCATTGTTTGTATTTGTCACTATCTACTCATGGACTTGATGGAGTTCAATAGGGATAGACATATTCACAATAAAATCGAAAAGAATAGATATGCCTATAAGTTAATAAAAGATTATTACAAAGACTTAAAAGCATCTAATGCAGGAGTTGATGTAATAGACTTTGAACCAAGGAACTAAAGGAGGTAAACAAGGATGAACCATATATCAATTGAGGGCATGGATGGAGTTGGCAAATCAACTACATGTAAATTACTTGCTGAGAAACTAGGATATATATTTGTTGAAAAGCCGCTACATTATTTATTGGATGATGATGAAGATGAAATTAAGCAATACCAGAAAGTGGCTAAGAGAGTAAATGCTAACTCTAATAGAAATTTTACTGCTTGGTATTATGGCTTGAATAATATTTATCTTTATGAGAAATTTAAAGATCAAAATATTGTTACTGATCGTCATATTGTTTCAAATTATTGTTGGAGTGGAACAACATATAATAAAGACATTTTCAATCTAATCTTAAAGAAGATTGGAAAGCCTAATCTTACTGTAATTCTATATGCGACACCGGAAGCAATATTAACTCGTTTGAAGAAAAGAGATATTAATGACACTGATATTGCTAAAGTAAATAAGAGTGAAAAAGCATACGAGAAAATGATATTTTTCTGCGAAACCAAGAAGTTTGAATATATTGTTATAGATACAACAAATAAAGATGTTGAAACTGTAGTTGAGGAGATTTTAAAAAGAATTGAGGTGCTTAAATAGGATGAATGTTGATAATTTAAGACTTGCAAAAGATATGAAGTATGAAGCTCTATATTGGGCTTTAGGCTTTGAAGAACTTAATAAAGGTATATTTACTAAAGTTTACAATGAGAGCTTTAAAGTTGAAATTAACGCTGATAAGCATCTAACTGATTTTGGCAATAAGGTTTCAATTGTTAATGGTGATGCATTACTTTTAACAACACATAAAAGCTTTGTTATCTTGGAATGTATCGATAAATTATTAACTATGGGATATAAGCCTAGTGAAATAATTATTGATCTAGATAATGAATACGATATTTACTGCAAAGATTTATACATTAAATGTTATGAATGGAACCATCTTGAAGAAGATAGAGTTGAATTTAAAAAAGATATATTCAAATCTATTTCTTATGAATCAAGATTAATCAGTGGAGTAATTGAAAGAAGAACATCAATTAAAACTGCTAATGGATCTATCTATAATCATGGCATTTTTGATAATGAATCAAGACTAATTAATTATAAATTGTATAATTCTAATGATATTATCTCTGATGAGTTTATTATTAAAGCTGGTGTAGCAACTAAATATACAGGAAATAAAAGTATCGTCGTAGTTCCTGAAGGTGTTACCGAACTTGCACCATGCTTATTTTGGGATAATCAAGTAATTGAAGAAGTGATTCTTCCAGGTACTTTAGTTAATATTTCAGGAGATACATTCTATAATTCAGCTAACCTTAAAAAGGTTACTATTCCAAAGAGTGTAAAATTCATGGGAAATAACCCATTTGCTGGATGCCCTAATATAGTAGTAACAAATGAATCACCATATTTCAATTTAGTAGATGGTGTTTTATATAACAAAGATTTCACAAGACTTATTTATTATCCAATCTCAAAAAAGGATGATAAATATGAAATAAAGGAAGGATGTAGAATTTTAGGGAAGCATTCATTTTATCTCTGTGACAATCTACATAAAGTAGTAATTCCTTCGTCAATTATTAAAATGGAAAACAATCCATTTTCTGGATGTACAAAGATTAACCTTATAAACAAATCTGATTATCATATTGATGATTCAGTTATTTATGATAAGGATTATTCATCTGTAATAGGATGTTTAAATTCAATTGATACTGATTGCCTAGTTCTAAAAGATGTTAAAAGAATCTGTAGAAATTCATTTTGGAACTGCAAAGGAATTAGAAAGATAGTTCTTCCAGAAACTCTTGAATCTATCGGTTATAATCCATTTGTTAGTTGTTCTAATATTGAATTTGAAACACATAGTAGAAACTATGTAGTTTATAACAATGCTTTATATACAGCTGATAAATCAAAATTGGTTTGTTACCCAGCTAAATATGCAATTGGTGATATTCATCTTCCTGATGAAGTTATAACACTTGAACGTGGTGCTTTTTCAGGCTGTGATAAGATGACTAATATCCATTTGCACAATGCATCAATTATCTCTAAGAATTGTTTTACAAATTGTAATTCATTAGAAAAAGTATATTGCTCAGATTTAATTACCTATATTGGTGAATGGTCGTTTGCACATTGTTCTAATTTGAAAGAATTATCAGTGCATAAAGACTGTTTTATCGATAATAATGCCACATTAAATAGTAATGTTAGTATTAATATTAGAGAAGAATTATCTAATTATGTCGTTGAATCAGACAATTTATATACTCTAAAATCAATGACTAAATCATATAAAGGTAAGGTCAAATCAATTTTAATTGATCCGCCATATAATTCTCATATTGACTACATTGGATACAAGGACGCATTTGATAGTGGTTATGAGAAGTTTCTAGTTGATAGAATTAAACTTGCTACTGAACTTTTAACTAACGATGGATTCTTAGTGATAAATATTGATAAAGGGGAAGTTAATCACCTATCTTCTTTACCAATTTTAAAAGATTCATTCTATAGAATTCAAATTTATAAGTGGGAAAAGCTTCATCCGTATTTCGATAAGAATAGGAACGTTAATCCAAACAAAAAGGTTGTAAAATACGAATTCATTATTGTTTGTTACAAGTCTAAAGAATCTAAATTGAACTTTATAAAACAACCATATTTAGATGGTGAAGACCTAAAAGAAAGGGAATCTAAAGTTCCATCAACATTTAGATGTTTTGGAACTAATTCATCAGCAAAAGATGAAATTGCTGAACTATTTGGTGATAGAGATTATTTCCAAACTCCTAAGCCTTTAAAACTTATGAAGGAACTTATAAGAGCAACTTCAAATAAAGATTCTATTATTTTAGATTTCTTTGCAGGATCAGGTACAGTTGGCCATGCTGTAGCAGATTTGAATAAAGAAGATGGTGGAAGTAGAAAATATATTCTTATCTCAAATAGCGAATCAAATATTTGTAGAAATATTACGCTTAAAAGAATGCAAATGGTTGATGATAAGGTTAACTTCATAGACTAGATTAAGAGGACTAGTTCCTCTTTTCTAGTAGTGCAAACGATGTTTTATTCTGATAGTCCATATGAAGGCATAATGAAATTGTAAAAGGAGATGATTTTGTATGAGATATTTATTTTTAGATATTTAATGTTGTAATGGAATAGATATATGTGAATTTGGTTATATAGTTCACATTTTTATCTTAGCATTATTCTGTAAACTGATATATACTTATTCACAAGCATTGTTCCGTTAAATCCAAAATATTATTCCGTAAATGTTTGATATTATACCGATAATGTAGTATAATGAATAGAAAGAGGTGGAATCAATGCATATAAATGTAAAATAAGTGGCTGATGGAAGATTTAAGTCAAAATAAAACCTTTTGTCAACTATAGCTATTATAGAAAAGGAATTTGAAACGAAAAGACTTCTAACTGAAGGTGAGGTATTAAAGCTTAATGAAGAATTTATAGTTAAATATACCTATAATTCAAATGCTATTGAGAGAAATACTTTGACATTGAAAGAAACTGACCTTATTCTTAGAAGCCTTACTATTGATAAAAACCATTAAAAGAACATATGGAGGTAGTATGATACTAAGTAGTCATCGATATTAGCTTTTTATCTTCATTTTCCAGTTTTGAGTGATGGAACATTTTTTATATAGTTGTTAAATGGAGAGGAAAGTAAAATAACTATTCATTGAATTTGTTAGTAATAGTGATGGTATATAACACAAGCAAAATCTAAAAAAAGCTTATAAAATATATAATTAACAAAAGAGGTAATAAATTATGGCATACGGAAAAACAATAGAATTATTTTTAGCAAACGGAACTAATGACGGTGTTGTTACAGCAGAATTGTCTAATTGGAGTGGTAAAGCAATTAAAATTCCAAGAATAGATATAAAACAGTCTCAAAGAGAAGATATAACAAATCCAGGAGTATATTTTCTTTTATGTGAAAATGAAAACGGTACAACAAGTGCATACATAGGCGAAGCAGAAAATGTTAAAGATAGATTAGTGACACATATTAACGATTATAATACTGGTAAAGAACTATATTATTGGGCCACTGCTATTATATTTATTGGTAGAGATTTGAACAAAACGCTCATTAGATATCTTGAAAAGAGACTTGTTGAAATTGCAAACGAAAGCGGAAAATATAACGTTCTAACAAAGAATACTTATAAAAATACCATTATTAAAGAGTCTCAAAAAGCGAATATGGAGGAGTTTATAGATAACATTAAAATCCTTTTAAAAGTTTTAGGATATGATTTTCTTGAGGCATCGTCAAAACCAACAACTACACAGAAAATTCTTTACTGTAAGGGCAACAATGCGGTAGCGACTGGGTTTGTTTCTTCAAACGGATTTACTGTTATTAAGAATTCTATTATTTCTGATCATACAGTTCCTTCATTTGAAACAAAGGTGGTTAGTTGGTTTGAATTAAGAAATAAATTAGAGACAGATGGAACTATAACAAATGGTATGTTTACAAAAGATTATGAATTTTCATCACCTTCTGCGGCATCTGCTATTGTTTTGGGAAGACCATCAAACGGGAATAGTGACTGGAAGGATGAAAAAGGAACTTCATTAAAAGATTTACTATAAAATTATTTTCAAGATAATAGAAAAAAACATATATGGATAAAATTTAATTATTATTAGAAGGCAAATATTTAAAAGGTAAAATATTATAAATTAAAAAGCCTATAGTATTATAAATGAAAACATAGAGAAAGCAGAAAAATGTAAAATAATTAAATTTTAGACATCAAAGTCAAAAACTTTATTTAAAAAAATGTTTTTGACTTGTAATTCAAAAATGTCAACATTTTTTGAGAAAGTAGGAGGTTAATTATGACTGAACTTATAAATCGACCTGAGTATTTAAAACAACTAATAGAAAATAAAGATGTTAACTTAATAAAAATAATTACAGGAATTCGCAGATGTGGTAAATCATCTTTGTTAGATTTATTTCACCAATATCTAACACGAAATGGCGTATTAGATGAAAATATAATTCATATGAACTTAGAATCATTGCGTTATCGCAACCTTTCAAACTATCTTAGCTTTTATGATTATGTTAGTGAACGTATACCTAAGAATGGTAAAACATATCTAATTTTTGATGAATTACAAGTAATTGAACATTGGGAAAAGGTAATTGAATCTTTTCGTCTTGATTTTGATGTTGACATTTACATTACTGGTTCTAATGCATATTTGTTATCTACAGAGTTTTCAACGTTCCTTTCTGGAAGATATATTGAAATTCATATGCTACCATTATCTTTCAAGGAGTTTTTGGACTTTTATAATTTTGATTCTGCTATTACAACAGAAGAAAAATTTCAAAAATATTTACAATTTGGAGGAATGCCAATTTTAAAAGAATATAATTTAATGAGGCAAGAAGTAATCAAGCACTTGAAGGCATATATTCTACGGTTGTATTAAGAGATATCATGCAACGTAATAATCAAGTGGATCAAACAACGCTAAAGAAAATTGTGATGTTTCTTTGTTCGAATATTGGAAGTATTACTTCACCTAATAGCACTAGCAATTCTCTATGTAATTAAGGTGATATAAATAACGGAAAAGGCAAGAACGTTGCTAGTAAAACAGTTGATAAATATATTGGTATGTTACGTAGTGCGTTTATTTTTTATTCAGTTCAAAGATATGATGTAAAAGGAAAACAATTATTAAAAACACTAGAAAAGAATTATATCATTGATATGGGTTTTCGAAATATGTTGCTTGGATATCGTGATGCTGATAGAGGGCATATCATAGAAAATATTGTGTTCTTAGAATTAATAAGACGAGACTATCTTGTATCTATTGGTAAAGTTGGAGAAACAGAAGTGGACTTTGTTGCTGAAAAATCAAATGAAAAATTATATATTCAAGTAACAGAGAGTATGTTATCACAAGAAACAAGAGAGCGTGAATTGAGACCTTTACGTATGATAGCAGATAATTATGAAAAGATTATATTATCAATGGATAGAAATTATATAACTTCCTATGATGGCATCAAGTCTTTGAATTTACTTGATTGGTTATTATCATAAAATAATGTAAAAAAGCATTTACTAATTTGTAAGTGCTTTTTTAAGTGTAATAGACAAATCTAGTAATTAAACAAATAAAGTTTTTGGTTTAGATATTTATTTCAAAGTATAGTAGTTCATAAATTATAAAAAACTATGACTAGTTAAAGGAAATAGTGTAATAAGTTTATAATTTTAAACTTTATATTTTATTTCTTAAGATTATGTATGATTTTTAAAACAGCACAATAGAATAAATACTTTTCTCAAAAAGTTTCGTGATATCATATAAATAGTTTTGTAAAAGTTAAAGTAAGATTTTAAAAATATTGATTAAAAATTTGTCGAAATATCGGTCAATTTTATTTAAAAATATCGGTCAAAAATGTTGACAAATATTAGTCAATTTGATAAAATAATATTAACCAAAACCTTAGGAGGTATTTTATGGATAAAGTAGCAAATAAAGCAAAATATAGAAAACGAGTAGTGGATTCGTTAATTGAAAGATATTTAAAAATCTTTGGAGCAATATGCATCGAAGGTCCGAAATGGTGTGGCAAGACTTGGACATCATCATATCATGCAAATAGTGAATTTTTGGTTGGTGATCCTAGTGGTAATTTCTCTAATCGTTTGTTTGCAGAAATGGAGCCATATACAGTTCTTGAGGGAGATACACCTCGTTTAATTGATGAATGGCAGGAAGTACCAAGTTTATGGGATGCAACAAGAGCATTTGTAGATAATAAAGCAGAAAAGGGACAAATCATTTTGACAGGTTCTTCAACCCCACAAGAAAAAGGTATACTTCATAGTGGTACAGGGAGAATTAAGAGCATAAGAATGAATACAATGTCATTGTATGAATCTGGTGATTCTAGTGGTGTTATATCTTTAAAAGATTTATGTGAGCAAAAGTTTCAATCTAGATTATTAGAAAAAGTAAGTCTTGAAAAATTAGCATATTTAATCGTGAGAGGTGGTTGGCCTGGAAATATAGATGTAGATGTTAACGAATGTGGTGAAATTGCTAATGGCTATATGGAAAATGTTCTAAAAATGGATTTACGAAAATTGGATAAAGATGCTGACTACAATGAACAAAAGGCAAAATTAATATTAAAATCATTAGCAAGAAATGAATCTACGACTGTATCTAATCAAAGTATATTGAATGATATTATTGAAAATGATACGGAATCTATAAGCAAAAACACATTAGTAAAATATTTAAACGTATTAAATAGAATGTTTCTATTCAATAACCAAGAACCATTCTCTCCAAATATTAGATCATCACTCAGAGTAAAACAAATGAAAAAAAGACATTTTGCTGACCCAGCTATGGCATGTGCAATGCTTAAACTTACTCCCCAAAAGATGTTAAATGATTTAAACACGTTTGGATTTTTATTTGAAGGAATGGTTGAGAGGGATTTGTCGATATATGCTCAGGCTATAAATGGCAAACTATTTCATTATCAAGACTATAAAGGCAATGAAATTGATGCTGTCATCGAACTTGAAGACGGCAATTGGTGTGCTATTGAAATAAAACTAGGCCTAAGTAAAGCCGAAGAAGGAGCTAAAAATCTTGTGAAAGTGTGTGAAGATATTGTCAATAATGGTGGTAAAGCCCCTTTAATTAAATGTGTTATTTATGGTGTTGGTAATATGGCATATCAAAATAGTGATGGCGTTTATGTTTTTCCTATAACAGCATTGAAAGATTAAAAATAAATAATTATTATGTATGACACTTATTCAAACTGAATAAGTGTTTTTCTATAATTAAAAACTAAATCTATAGTGTAATAAATTAGATCAAAAAAAGAATAAGTTACTTCATTTAAGAGAAGGTAGTAAAATATTCATATTTAGTGTATAATAATGATATGATGGACTTTATCTCTTTCATTACTTTCGAAAGGAGAAACTATAATGAAAAAAATAATAGAAATAATACTTATTATTCTTCTTTTACCTTTTGTTTTAATCGGATTAGTCTATATGTTAATGGAATCAATAACTGAAATGATTATTGTGAAAAATACAACATATTTTAAAAGAAATAAATTAAAAATAAAAGATGAATATTACTTTGGAATATTAACTGATCCAGTATTCATAATTAAAAATATGATTTGTAAGTATGATTTAAAATATAAAGTAGTTACAGTTGATGAAGAAAAATCATATTTAGTTGTTAATGAAAATAATGAATGCATGTTAATATTTATCAGAATGAAAAATTTATATTTTGAAAATGATAAATTATTATTCCAAGAAAATAATGACGAAGGAAATGAACATGACCTAGAAGAATATATGAAGTCTATAGAATCAGATACATATATCTATGATAGAAGTAAACTTATAGTGTTAAAGGAATTTGCTAATAAAAATGATTATGAAAAAATAATGAGAAAACCTAATACTATTCTATTAAAAGAAGTTAACAAAGATATTCTCACATTATTAAGGTAAAAGATTATGTCTAAAAAAATATATATTTATAATGATGAATGGTTTGAATCAACTATGTTATGTAATCCATTTATGTCATTAGATCATAAACTAGAAGACTTATATCCTAATTATTATAGTGTTTACTATGATTGTAGATTACTGTTAACTGAAGAAACAGAAAGTCAAATTGATAGTTTTAAGAAAATATATGAAACAAAAGACATAAATGAAATGTTAGATTATGTCATGAAGAAGAATCCTCAGATGGTTTTATTGAATGGATTTGATCAGAAACATTTCGATATTATAATTGACTACATAAAAAATGTTAAAATACTTTATTTGTTTAAATGTAATAGAATTAAGGATTTATCAAAACTAAGTATTTGTTTAAATCTTGAATGTTTACATATTGATTGGAATAACAAATTAGAATCACTATGGGATATGACTAATAACAAAAAGTTAAAGGTTCTATCATTTGAGCGAATAAGTAAACTTACAAATATTAGCGAGCTAGAAAATTCAAGTTTAGAATACATAACATTTGATAGCAGAAATATACTGAGTCAAATAAAATATGAATTTAATGGTGATTTAGACGTATTCAAGAAAATGAAATGCTTAAAACACTTGAAATTGTATTATAAGAATATACATATAGATTATTAAATAAAAAAAATATTAGGAGTTAAAAAAATGACAATGTGGAATCCGTGGAGAGGATGTAAGAAATGTAGTGAAGGTTGCTTGCATTGTTACATTCATAAGGGTGATTATAAAAGAAATATTAATACTAATGATATTGTGCTGACAAAAGATTATATGAAGCCTATCTAAAGAATGGAAAATGGAAACTATAAGATGAAAGCAGGACTAGTTTATACATGCTTCTCAACTGATTTTTTGATAGAAGAAGCAGATAAGTGGCGAGATGAGTGCTGGAAAATGATAAGTGAAAGATCTGATTGCACGTTTTTATTTCTTACTAAAAGAATAGAAAGATTTAAAAAATGTATTCCTGATGATTGGAATAGTGGTTATGATAATGTTATTGTCTGTTGTACAATTGAAAATCAAAAGAATGCAGACTATAGATTATCAATATTTAATAATCTTTCAATAAAACATAAATGTATAGTCGCTCAACCATTACTTGAAAAAATAGATATTGAACAATATTTAGATGACATTGAGTTAGTTGTTGTGGGTGGTGAATCTGATTACAATGCTAGACCTTTAAACTATGAATGGGTTCTAGATATAAGAGAACAATGTATAAAGAAAAATGTTAATTTTGAATTTAGACAATGTGGTACACATACAGTTAAAGACGGGAAAGAATATACAGTTCCAACAAAACTTTTGTGTAGACAAGCAAAACTAGCAAATATAAATTATAAAACAAATAAATGAGTTAATTTTCTATCAAAATAGTAGAAATTAACTCTTTTTGTGATGAGTAAACATAACTATAATTAGGTTTAGATAAGTTTATTTAAAGTAATTGTATTTAATATAGAAAATAAAATGATAATATATTAATGGTAAATAATTTGTAACAATTGATAAATAAATGAAATTTATTGTCTCGTTTGTATTCATATTTTGTCATTGAATATAAATAATTGATAGACATTTTGAAATAAATATGTTAGAATAATTGTGCTAAATCTTGTGGAGGTAATTATGAAATATGAAGTAATTGGATTTACATTTTATGAAAATGATAATATTCCTAATGTCTCATATGTTACTGACAAATTAATTATGGCAATTGTAAATAAAATTAGAAAAGATAATCTCAAGATATCAGGATACGATCATCAAGAGTGTGGATGGACACCTGTTCTTAATACAGGGCAAAAGGCAATCTTCTCGCAAAGAGCTTGGGGAGAAATAATGGCAATAGCTTTATGTACAGAGCAGTTGACAGGTCATGAGTACTCAATATATGGTTGTGCTAATAGAGCAATAGAAAAGTCTAACGATAATATTATTTATTCTTTAGATTCTTTGCCTAATTTAGATGAAATTAGAGATTATTATAATATAAATATAGGTGAAAAAACATATGAAGATTATAAAAGAGAAAATAAAGTTTTTAATATGTTTATTCCTTTAGATATAAGTCTTGCAGATCCACTAGATATAATAACATTTACATATAAAAATAAGGTAATTGAATTTACTATTATTGATAAATGTGTAAAAGAAAATTCAGAAGAAATAGAATGTGAGTTTAATGAAAAAATAAGAGATTATGATTCTATAGATAATAGATTTATAATGATTATCGAACCAGATAAATTATATTCTTTCAACTCACTAAAGAAAGCATTTTTGTTAGAGGTATTAAGAGAATATGAAAAGAAATTATAATAAAGAATTAAGAATATTAAGAATATTTAATCCGTTTATTTCTAAAACGTTAATTCCTATTTTTGATTTTTTCTTGAGTATGTCAATAAAGAATTTAAAAAATGACAAAGAATTAACTGTTTCAAAATTTAAAGTAAAATCATTTGATGACTATGAAGTTAAGGTTTATGGATTTTTTCCAAGAGAAAAAACTGATAAAAGCATAATATATTTTCATGGTGGAGCATTTTATATGAAAGGTTCTCCATATCAATATAATCTAGTTCGAAAGTATGCTAAAGAAGCTAACATTAATGCCTTCTTTGTTGATTATAGGTTATCTCCAAAGCATAAATACCCAGTTCCTGTATTAGATGCGTTAGCAGTGTACAAATGGTTAATTTCAAAAAAAGAAGATTTTGGTATTGATCCTTACAAAATAGGTGTTGGTGGAGATAGTGCCGGTGGAAGCATCGCAACAAGTTTATCGATTAAAATAAAAGAAGAAAATCTCATGATGCCAAAGTTTCAAATGCTCATATATCCTGTTTTAGATGATAAAATGAATACAAATTCGATGAAAGAGTTTTGGAATACACCAATGTGGAATGGAAGATTAAACAAACAAATGTGGGAGTATTATCTAGCAGATGTTCCTTATAAATCACCATTCGAAAATGTAGTTAACGTTCCAACTTATGTTGAAGTGACTGAATATGATTGCTTACGAGATGAAGGAATTAATTACTATAATCTATTGCGTGAAAATAATATTCAAGCTTTTTTGAATGAAACAAAAGGAACAATGCATGGATATGATATTTTATACAAAACACAAATTGCTAAAGAAAATATTAAAAAAAGAATAGATTTCATTTCT
>UMGV01063817.1_pt1 | contig 25123 bp, 21 predicted proteins | sample 1965361 | NCBI WGS metagenome assembly UMGV01 (sample SAMEA4836081, study PRJEB28245) | human gut metagenome | biome: gut microbiome; material: fecal sample | place: Denmark | collected 2008
GCCACGACCTTCGGTCTGACCAGCTGCATGTAGAAGATCTTATCAATTCATAATGACACATAGGATATCGCAAGTTCAAGATAGAACTGCAATTGCAAGTTCAAGATAGAACTGCAATCTTCGGTGTCAGATATAGACCTTAATCATCTATGAAACCGCATTTGCGCTCCCCCTACTGGTGCCACAAATGCGGTTTTCTATCTCGAAGAAAAAAGAGCACATCCGATTATTTGGTGAATCTTATCCAATCGATGTCGAGAAACGGTGCGTCGTTTTTCTTTCCCGGACGCATACAATAAAAGCCTGTCTTCGCTCCAATCCACTTTCCCTCTACGATGTTAAAGGGCTGACCAAGTTCCGTGTACTTCTTCCCGTCTGTGCTGTAGGCGAACTGAGCATGTGCCTTGATGCTATTGCCGACTCCGGTGCTCCATACTTTTGCGCGTACATATATATAAGGTGTAGCTGCCCGTGGCTGCGGTATGTCATCGACAGCATATTTCTGAGTGTAGGGGCGCGACATAGGCACCAAAGCAACAGGCTTCTCTTCCACCGTCTCTTCTGCTTTGCCTTTTTGTGCGCCTTTGCAGACTACGTAACGAAGGACACAGCCTTCCGGTGTGCTCACAAGTTTTATTGCCGCATAGTCCTGCCCCATGATGACGAAACCACCCTCCTCTCCTTTGGGCTTGAAATCAGGATTGGGTATAAACCTCATACGGGCCACTACGGTGAAGTTCTCTGCCGGCAACTTTTGCAGCAGCATATTTTGCAGATCGCTGATATTATGGAAATCTTCCGGCTGCTGCGGGCCATAGAGGCGCAAACGCGAGTTGCGGGCATCGCAATAATACCAGTAGTGGCTCCATGGTCCCTCAAACTGCCATTGCAATCCCAAATCGTTACTGTCAAACTCATCATCCTCTGCCGGTTGCAAGACTATATCTTTAGAAAGTGCAGAGACTTTTGGCTTCCTCCATGTTGCTACTGCTTCACCACAGCCGTCTCCGTCCTTGTCGTCACCGATGACGAGCCAGCCGCCCTTCCATTGAGCGGGCTGCAGGTGCACGACACGTCCATAAGCATGCTTGTCTTGGAAATGGATAAACCAGTCCTCACCACATGGAGTATCTACCCACGCTCCCTGATGTGGACCGTTGACCTTGCTCTTGCCTTGCGCCAGCGTGACACGCTCCTCGTAGGGTCCGTAGGGCGACTTGCTTCTGAGTTCCACCTGCCAACCGTATTTCACACCACCGGCCGGAGAGAAAATGTAGTAATAGCCACCATGCTTGTAAAACTTTGTACCCTCTATCGTCGGTTGGTTCTCATGTCCATCGTAGACAATGCGCGACGGCCCTGTCACATGTGTGCCGTCTGCCGACAAAGGTGCAACGAAAAGCACGCTCTTCACTCCTGCCCGTGAACCGGCGCAACCATGAGAGAGATAAGCGCGTCCGTCATCATCCCAAAGTGGACAGCAGTCGATCAGTCCCTTGCCTTCCTTGACAAGCACCGGCTCAGACCATTCGCCACGCGGATCCTGGGTTTTAACCATGAATATACCTTGGTCAGGATCACCCCAATAGATATAATACCAACCATCGTGGTAACGGATCGACGGTGCCCACACATAATTGCCATGCTGTATCTTGTTGCGATAATCCAAGTCAGTTCCCCGATATTGTGGCAGCACGGGGTAATGGTCTTTCAATGCCGCACCAACGATAGTCCAGTTGACCAAATCGGTAGAATGGAGTATCTGAAGGCTGGGAAAACAAGCAAACGACGATGATGTCATATAGTAATCATCGCCATGGCGGCACACGTCTGGATCGCTATAGTCGGCATTGATGATAGGATTTTGATAATGCCCGCCCGAAAGATTGGGATTCCATGTCTTCGACGGGGCTTGCGCCATCATGACCAATGGCATCGCCAGCAGCGATAAGATCAGCTTGAATTGTTGCATAATTAGTTATTGGTTTTGATTCATCTCTTTTGCTAAAGGAATTCTTGTTGCAAAGTTAGCAAAACATCTCGATTAGTAAGGTGGAAAAAATATCGTATAAAGGCTGATAGACGTTCACAACTATCAACAAAATAAGATTTTTAGTAAACTTCTAAATGTCGGCAAGTTTGAGTTGGTGAAGGAACGTTTCTCTAAATATGCCGAATTCGATACAATAAAATAGTCGTTTCGTAAAAGAGATAGAGCCTCACCCCCTATCCCCTCTCCAAAGGAGAGGGGCGTGATATGCTTCAAGACACCGATGGAGAACCGATGATGGAGAAGTTAAAGAACCCGCAGAGCATTCTACTCCCCTCTCCTTTGGAGAGGGGCTGGGGGTGAGGCTGCAAGACCGTTACTCGTTCATCAGCACCTCCACGATGCGCTCCGCCGTGCGTCCGTCCCATCTGTCGGGGATGCCGGATTGCTTCCACTGTCCGGCGGCCATCTTGCCGACAGCCTCTTCGAGCTTCTCAGCATCTTCGCCGACCAGCACATTGGTGCCGATCTTCACCGTCTCGATATGCTCGGTATAGCTGTTGAGCGTGATGCACGGCACCTGGTTGAAGGTAGCCTCCTCAGCCACATTGCCGCTGTCTGTGATGATACCGCTGGCATGACGCGTCAGACGTGCGAAAGCCAGATAGCCCAACGGGGTGACGATATGGAAATTCTTCAGGTCGGGACGCTCTCTCAGTCCCAGTCCCGTGATCGTCTCCTCGGCCAGTCCTCTCAGCGGGGCGATGATCGTCGTGTCACCGGCTGCCCGGACCAGTGCCATGATCATATTTTTCAGATTGTCCTTGTCGGCCAGCAGCGCCTTGCGGTTGATCGTGAAGACCAGATAAGGCTTCAGCCTGCCATCTTCTGCCGTGATCACACGAGCCACCTCGTCGGGCAGCGTAGCCTGCTCGATACGTGTGTGGCAATAGCGCAGGTTGTCCATGAGGATGTTGCCCACCATATACACTTTTGAGAGCTCCGCCCCCTCGCGGTTTGCTATCGAGTTGTTGCTGATGCCGGCGGTGAAGAGGATGTCGCTCAGTCCGTCGATGACAAGCCGGTTGATCTCCTTCGGCATGGTGATGTCGAAACTGCGCGTGCCGGCAGCGATGTGCGCCAGCCTGATGCCCTGCTTCTTGGTGACGATAGACGCCGCCATCGTCGAGGCAAGGTCATCGACAACGACAACCACATCGGTAGGATGATCCTGAAGATAAACCTCAAACTTTGACATCACCTGCCCCGTGAGCTCGTTGAGATTGACACAATCCACGCCTAAGAAGACATCGGGGCGTCTGATGCCCAAATCGCTGAAAAGACTGTCCTCCAGCGTCGGGTCGTTGGCAATGCCGGCATAGACAATCTGACTCTCCACCGGTTTGCCCTCCCGACGCAGGTTCTCAATCTGACGAATTACTGGCGCCACCTTCATGAAGTTGGGACGGGCGCCGCAAAAAACACATATATTCATAGTATCGCTGTTTTTCTAATTTATTGATGCAAACTTACATAAAAATTGCAAAACTTCAAAATTTCTTCCATTGATTTTACGAAAAAGATAAGAGATGCCGCAAAACTATTGCTACTTTCAGAGATTTCATGTACTTTTGCAGGCATCAATCATCAACGCCATGGAAGCTAAACACAACAGCGACAATTTCGAAGCATACTGGGCTGAGCACAAAAGTGAGCTCATCGCCCGCGCACCGCAACATCTGCGCCAGGAGAGAGAAGACGCCTTGAAGATGAATACCGCGGGCGACTGGCTGCTGGCCATCGTGCCCATCATCGTGATGGTGGCATTTCTCAGCGCGGAACTCATTCGCAGCGAGATCCTCAACTTTGCCACCGCAGCCCTGATAGGTTTTGCCATATATGTGTTGACGATGCTCGTCAAGCCCTATGTCACCGGCAAACGCAGCCTTGTAGACATCGACAACGACATCAAAGCGTATTTCCGTCAACAGCCAAGAACTTAGCGGGGGCTTGGTCGTTTCCCGATTTTTTTGTACCTTTGCAGCCCGGACACATTATATTTATAACACATTATTATTTAACAATAATAGGTATTAGAAGGAATACAAAGATGCAAAATCAGTTTTCCCGTACACAGTTGCTTCTTGGCAAGCCCGCCATCGACACGCTCAGCGGCTCGCGTGTAGCCGTCTTCGGCATCGGAGGCGTCGGAGGATATGTGGTGGAAGTGTTGGCGCGCAGCGGTGTCGGCGAGATAGACCTCTTTGACGACGACCGCGTCTGCCTCACCAATGTCAACCGGCAGATCTATGCGCTCATCTCCACCGTCGGTCAGCACAAGGTCGATGTTGCCGAGGCGCGTATCCATGACATCAACCGCCGTTGCATCGTGCATAAGCATCAGATGTTTTACATGCCCTCCAACGCCGACGAGATCGACCTCAGCCAGTATGACTATGTCGTGGACTGCGTAGACACGGTGACCGCAAAACTTGAGCTCATCAAGCGCTGCTACGCCCTCCACATCCCCATCATCTCGTGCATGGGAGCCGCCAACAAGCTCGACGCCACCGCCTTCCGGGTGGCTGACATCAACAAGACCAAGATGGATCCGTTGGCAAAAGTCATACGCAAAAAGCTGCGCCGCCTGCATATCCCTCATCTCAAGGTGGTCTACAGCGACGAGGAGCCGCTCAAGCAGATCGAAGATGACACCATCACCTGCCGCTTCCACTGCATCTGTCCCAACAAGGATATGCGCAAGTGTACTGAGCGCCGCGACATTCCCGCCAGCGACGCTTTTGTTCCCGCAGCAGCAGGGCTCATCGTCGGCGGCGAGGTGGTGAAGGATCTGATCAATGCCGCGGGCACCATGCGCATCACTCCCGAAGAAGCTCCTACCAACCCCAACGCCATTGCAGCGGCAGAGAAGGCACAGCAGCATCTTAAAAAATACAATGCGCTGAAAAAAGCAGCAGCCTCACCCCCTACCCCTCTCCAAAGGAGATAGAGCCTCACCCCCTACCCCTCTCCAAAGGAGAGGGGAGTAATATGTCTCAAGACACCCTCTCGACAAGCCAATTCAATGCAAGTCAACAGCCGCAGAGCATTCTACTCCCCTCTCCTTCGGAGAGGGGTTGGGAGTGAGGCTGCTGGGGGTGAGGCTTCTCCATGCGTGCTCTCCCCATTGACGTATTGATGTTGGTTGACACGCTGATATTTCTCAGCCTCAGCAACGAGCTGGTCAAAGCGAGTCTTTCTATCGGCTTTCAGCACTCCTTTGTTGACCAACTTTCGGTTGTGTTTGGCCCAGTTGACCAAGTCGCGCTCTTCAGGCTGATATTTCGATGGCCGTCGTTTGTTGTTGTGCAGAAAGTCCATATACTTCTGCCACATCATGATCCACCTCTGGTCTTGCGTCATCATATTTCTTTTGTTTATCTAATAACAAACTTCAATCTAAGACTGTTGAGAACCACGCTAAGGCTTGAGAAAGCCATCAATGCGGAGGCCCACATCGGCGTGATCTGAAAGTCGATGCCAAACAAGTGTAGGGCTCCGGCCGCCAAGGGAATGCAGACAATGTTGTAGATGAATGCCCAGAAGAGGTTTTCCCAAATCATTTTCACCGTCTGACGGCTAAGCTCTATGGCGTTTGGAATGGCGCGAAGGTCATCGCCCATGAGCGTCACCTGCGCCACATCCATGGCCACATCGGTGCCGCGCCCCATGGCGATGCTCACGTCGGCGAGTGCCAAAGCTTGAGTGTCGTTGATGCCATCGCCGATCATAGCCACCGTTTTTCCCTCATTTTGCAGTTTGCGCACCATCTCCTCTTTATCCGTGGGCATCACCCTGCTCTTATAGTGCTTGATGCCAGCTTTCTGAGCCCAATAGTGGGCGGCCTCATCCTTGTCGCCACTCATCATCCACACTTCGATGCCCCATTCCTGGAGTTGGTTCATCGCCTCAGCGGCATGTGGCTTGAGCTGCTCACGCTCCTCCAAAGGCAGATCATCGGACTTGGTGAAATCGACATTCTGATTGGGAATCGTCAGTGTGCCGGTCTTGTCAGTGACCAACGCATCTACTTTGCGCAGCCGCTCCAGGGCTGTGGCGTCCTTGATGAGCACCTTGTCCTGCGCTGCCCTTCCAATCCCAACCATCAACGCTGTAGGAGTTGCCAAGCCCATTGCACACGGGCAGGCGACGACGAGCACGGCGACGGCAGAAAGGATGGCTTGCGGCATCATCGCCGTGCCGCCGATGAGCAGCCACAACGCGAAGGTGAGCACAGAGATGCCGCCCACCACGGGCACAAAGACCAAAGCAGCCTTGTCGACAATGCGCTGAACCGGCGCCTTTGACGCCTGCGCCTGCTGCACCATTTGGATGATATGTGCCAAGGCGGTGTTTTCCCCTACTTCACGGGCTCGCATACGGAACTTACCTTGGCTGGGAATAGTGCCGGCAAGCACCTTGCTGCCCTTCTTCTTCTCGGCGGGTGTCGGTTCACCCGTGATCATACTCTCATCGACATAAGCAGCGTCAGCCGTCATAAAGCTTTCGGCACTGATCACCTCACCGTCGACGGGCACCTTCTCCCCCGGTCGCACTTCGAGCACATCTCCTTTCTCTATAGTAGAGACTGGCACCTCCCTGACCTGTCCATCCTCAACGATATGAGCCGTCTTGGGAGCCATGCCCATGAGCTGACGGATGCTGGAGGCTGTTCCGTCTTTTGCTTTTTCCTCTAAGAGGCGTCCGGTGAGCACAAAGGTGATGATCATGATCGAGGCATCGAAATAGGTATGCCACCCGATGCCCTTGCTGCCCCAGGTCTGCTCGCCCCAAAAAGTATTAAAGACAGAGAACAGAAAGGTGATGGCGGTGGAGAGACACACCAGCGTGTCCATGTTGGCGGTGGCATGGAGCAGCTGACGCCAGGCTGCGCGGTAGAAGGCCCACCCGCAGACAATGATATTGGCTAAAGCCAGAAGCAGCTCCACTTGATTGGTCAGCGAGGTATCGCCCACGCGCAGCCAATGCATGGAGAGCGACATACACAAAGCGGCAAAGAGCCAGCTCAGGACTGTCTTGCGCTTCAGCAATGTATAGGCTCGCCGCTCTATCTCCACCGCACTGCGGTCAGCCTCAATGACGAGGTCGTAGCCGATGCCGTTGATGGCCCGCTTCATGTCTTCAAGAGAGATCTTGGCAGGATCGTAGTCGACGAGCGCACTTCTGCCCGGAAGAGAGACCGAAGCCTGCTGAACGCCATCGAGACTGTTGAGCTTGCGCTCGACATTGGCGGAACAACTGGCGCAGGCCATGCCAATGACGGGGATTGTCTTCTTCATAAACGCGATGCCCCCCCATTAGTCGGTCAGTTCATAGCGGCCGGTAGCATCCACGGCTGCCTTGAGATCAGCCTCACTGGCCTGCTGCCCGTCAAATTCTACGGTGACAGTCTTGTCTTCGAGTTGAGCCTCAGCACTGACGACACCTTTCACTGCCTTCAATGCGTTTTCAACATTGGCAGCGCAGTGGCTGCACTTCATACCGGATACATTAAATGTCTTTTTCATGGTCGTTTTGTATTTTTTTTAATTGTTATGCCTCTGTTGCAGAGCATGGTCATCTGCCAAGCTCTTGTTGACGAGTGCAAAGTTACGAAAGATTGGGCGATAAGCCGTTACGATATTATAGAGAAAAGTTATGAAATACAGCAACGAATGACTGCAATAGCAAAAATCCCAATCGGCTTCTCTCTAAAGAAAAGCGGATTGGGAAATGAGAGTTTGTTACCATCTCTCCGTTTTAGGAGAGTGAAACAAGATACTTGCGAATTGATGATCAATATTCACCCCATGCCTTAATATCGATGTCTTCAGGTTTCAACGTGCAGAAAGCATTGATGAAGGCAGAAGCAAGACGGCTGTTAGTGATCAATGGTACATTGAGGTCGATGGCGGCACGCCGGATCTTGTAGCCATTGGTCAACTCGCGCGAGGTGAGATCCTTCGGAATGTTCACCACCATATCGATCTTCTTCTCATGTAAGAGTTCGAGAGCCTGGGGGTGCCCCTTCTCCGACGGCCAGTAAACCAGCGTATTGGCCACACCGTTCTCTGTGAGATAGCGCGATGTGCCGCCAGTAGCATAAAGCTGATAGCCATGAGCCAAGAGTTGTTTGGCGGCATCGAGCATCTCAGCCTTCTGCTTGGCACCACCGGTAGAGAGCAAGACGGTATGCTCAGGAATGCGCTGACCCACGGAAAGCATACTCTTGAGCAGAGCCTGATTGGTGTCGTCGCCCAAGCAGCCAACCTCTCCGGTAGAACTCATATCCACACCGAGCACAGGGTCTGCTTTCTGCAAACGGTTGAACGAGAATTGGCTGGCCTTGATACCAACGTAGTCGAGGTCGAAGAGATTCTTATTGGGCTTCTCCACCGGCTCACCGAGCATCACCCTGGTAGCCAGGTCGATGAAGTTGATCTTAAGCACCTTGCTCACAAAGGGGAAGGAGCGGCTGGCGCGGAGGTTACACTCGATAACCATGATGTCGTTTTCACGGGCCATGAACTGAATGTTGAACGGACCGGAGATGTGCAGCTCCTGCGCAATCTTACGGCTGACACGCTTGATACGTCGCACAGTCTCGACATAGAGCTTCTGCGGAGGCAACTGCAAAGTGGCATCACCAGAGTGGACACCGGCAAACTCAATGTGCTCACTAATGGCATAAGCCATGACCTCTCCCTGCTTGGCCACGCCATCGAAGTCTATTTCCTTGGCATGCTCAATAAACTTGCTGACGACCACGGGATGATCCTCACTGACGTTGGCTGCCAGTTTCAGGAAGCGCTCGAGTTCTTCGCGATTGGAACACACATTCATGGCCGCTCCGGAAAGCACATAGCTCGGACGGACAAGAACCGGGAAGCCGACACGGTCAACAAACTTATCAATGTCGTCCATCGACGTCAGGGCGCTCCACTCCGGCTGGTTGATACCATTGCGGGAGAGCATCTCAGAGAACTTCGCACGATCCTCAGCGTTGTCAATGTCTTTGGCTGCCGTACCAAGGATGTTGACATTCTCAGCATCGAGATACATGGCCAGGTTGTTAGGAATCTGGCCACCCGTGGAGACGATGACGCCATAAGGATTCTCCATATCAATGATATCCATGACGCGCTCAAAGGTCAACTCATCGAAATAAAGGCGGTCACACATATCATAGTCTGTGGATACTGTTTCCGGATTATAGTTGATCATAATACTGCGATAACCGCTCTTGCGAATAGTGTTCAGAGCTTGCACACCACACCAGTCGAACTCCACAGAGCTTCCGATGCGGTAAGCACCTGAACCAAGAACGATCACCGAACGCCTGTCGTTGGAGAAACTGATGTCGCAGGCCACACCATCGTAGGTCACATAGAGATAGTTGGTCTGAGCCGGATACTCAGCAGCCAAGGTATCGATCTGCTTGACAACCGGCAGAATGTCGTAGCTCTTGCGCAGGCGACGCACCACGAGCAAAGCCTTGTGCATATTGCCAAGTTCCCGCTCCAATCCTACTGCACGGGCAATCTGGAAATCGGTAAAACCATAGACCTTTGCCTCACGAAGCAATTCACGGTCGAGCGTATTGATATTGCAACGCTTCAAACGCTCATCGATATCGATGATGTGTTTCAGTTTATAGAGAAACCACTTGTCAATCTTTGTCAAGTCATGGATCTGATCGATGGTGTAGCCCTTATGCATGGCTTTAGAGATAACGAAGACACGCTTGTCGGTAGGTTCACGAAGTGCCTCATCGATATCATCGATTTTCAACTCTTTATTCTCAACATAGCCATGCATGCCCTGACCGATCATGCGCAAGCCTTTCTGAATAGCTTCCTCAAAGTTACGGCCAATCGCCATCACCTCACCGACGCTCTTCATGCTGGAGCCCAGCTCACGGTCAACACCACGGAACTTTGACAAGTCCCAACGCGGAATCTTGCAGACCACATAATCCAAAGCCGGCTCGAAGAATGCGCTTGTCGTCTTGGTAACGGAGTTCTTCAACTCGAAAAGACCATAGCCCATACCAAGTTTTGCAGCCACAAAAGCCAAAGGATAGCCGGTAGCCTTGGATGCCAGGGCAGAAGAACGGCTCAGACGAGCGTTGACCTCAATGACACGATAGTCCTCGGAATTGGGATCGAAGGCATACTGCACATTGCACTCACCTACGATACCTACATGGCGCACGATCTTGATGCTCAGTGCACGAAGCTTATGGTATTCTGAGTTAGAAAGCGTCTGCGACGGTGCGATAACGATCGACTCACCCGTGTGAATGCCCAATGGATCGAAATTTTCCATGTTACACACCGTGATGCAATTGTCATATCTATCACGTACCACCTCATACTCGATTTCTTTCCAACCCTTCAAACTCTTCTCCACAAGCACCTGAGGCGAGAACGAGAAAGCCTTCTCACAGATGCGGCGCAGCTCTTCATCGTTGTCGGCAAAGCCGGAACCCAGTCCGCCCAAGGCGTAAGCAGCACGCACAATGACCGGATAACCCAAATCGGAAGCAGCCTTCAAAGCTTGGTCCATGGTTTCGCAGGCCTCACTCTTAATCGTCTTGACGTTGATCTGATCGAGTTTCTCCACAAAGCGCTCACGGTCCTCCGTGTCCATGATAGCCTGAACAGGTGTACCCAAAACCTTCACGCCATATTTCTCCAGTACGCCACTCTCATAAAGCTTCACACCACAGTTCAATGCTGTCTGTCCGCCAAAGCTCAAGAGAATGCCATCGGGGCGCTCCTTCTTGATGACCCGCTCCACGAAATAAGGCTGAACCGGCAGGAAATAAATTTGGTCGGCAACGCCCTCGGAAGTCTGCACGGTGGCAATGTTTGGATTGATCAGCACCGTAGAGATGCCCTCTTCGCGAAGAGCTTTCAGAGCCTGGGAACCGGAATAGTCAAACTCACCGGCCTCTCCAATCTTCAATGCTCCCGAGCCGAGCAAGAGCACTTTCTTTATACTTGAATCACGCATAGCGTTTGCAATTTAGAATTAATGAAACGAAAAAGATGACATCCCCCTATTACTTCAAACTCTCGACAAACTTGTCGAACATGAACATAGTGTCGAGCGGGCCGGCACATGCCTCAGGGTGGAACTGGGAGGAAAACCAAGGATTTGTCTTGTGGCGGATACCCTCGTTGGAGCCGTCATTCATGTTGACGAAGAGCTCTTCCCAGTCTGATCCAAGTGTCTTGCCGTCAACGGCATAACCATGGTTCTGTGAAGTAATATAGCAATGGGTCGTTCCCACCATCTGTACTGGCTGATTGTGGGAGCGGTGACCATATTTCAGCTTATAGATGTTCGCACCCGAAGCTTTGCCAAGAAGTTGGTTACCCATGCAAATGCCGCAAATGGGCTTGCGCGAACGGCTCATCTGCTTGCGGATAATGTCGACGGCAGCCTGACAAGTATCAGGATCACCAGGACCATTGGCCAGGAAAAGACCATCAAACTCCATGTCGGTATAGTCATAGTTCCATGGCACACGGACGACCTCTACGCCACGGTTGATGAGACAGCGAATGATATTGGCCTTCACACCACAGTCGACAAGCACAACTTTCTTACCGGCTCCTTCGTTGTAGTGGATGATTTCCTTGCAGGAAACCTTCTCAACAAAGTTCACTCCCTCGTACTCAGCCTTGGGCTGATTGTCTGGATCGTCGTCGAAAATAATCTTTCCCATCATCACACCATGCTCGCGCAGCACCTTTGTCAGCTGACGCGTATCGATGCCTGTGATGCCCGGCACATGCTCGCGCTTAAGCCATGAGCCAAGACTTTCTACAGCATTCCAATGGCTGTACGCTTCGCTATAGTCAGACACGATGATGGCAGAAGCATAAATCTTGTCGCTCTCCATAAAAGTGGGCAATCCATTCTTTTCAAAAGTAAAAGGAGGGACACCATAGTTACCAACTAAAGGAAAGGTAAGTGTCATCAGCTGTCCGGCATAGGAAGGATCGGTAAGGGATTCTGGATAACCCATCATAGCTGTATTGAACACCACTTCGCCGGCTACGGGTTGATCATAGCCAAACGACTTGCCATGGAACTTTGTCCCATCAGACAATACCAAGGTTACATTCTTCATCATTTCGCGTTATTGTGGTCTATTGATTGTGTGGAGGCTGTTTTATACACCTTCTCAAAAAAATTCACGTAAGCCTGGTTGCACAGACGAGTGCCACCCGGCGTGGGATAGTGCCCGGAGAAATACCAATCACCCGGATTGTTGGGGATTGCCTGATGCAGACCATCAAGGCTCTGATAGACAATGTCGATCGGGGTCGTCATACCCTCAGGACGGAGCATCTCCACAATCTTGTGGTTGATCTCGTCGACAGAGAACGGTGCATAGATGTCACGTACAGCATTCTGCATTTCCTCGCGGGGCTTGGATAGCTCTGCAAGGCACTCTTTATATACGTTCTCCAGTATGCTTTCCATACCACGATCCTTGAGCAGGGCTACTGTAGCACGGAAGACACAGAACTCCTCCAGACGAGGCATGTCGATGCCATAGTAGTCGGGGTAGCGAATCTGTGGTGCCGAACTGACCATAACAATCTTTTTAGGATGGAGACGGTCGAGGATATGGAGAATACTCTCCTTGAGCGTAGTACCGCGAACTATACTGTCGTCAATGATGACGAGATTGTCGACATGCGGTACAAGAGAGCCGTAGGTGATATCATAGACATGTGCTGCAAGGTCATTGCGGGCATTGCCCTCGGTGATGAACGTGCGAAGCTTGATGTCTTTCCAAGCTACCTTCTCACAGCGTACATACTCGGTAAGAATATCAGCGAGCTCCTCGTGTGTAGGAGCATGTCCAAGACTCTCGATACGTTCAATCTTCCGTTCGATGACATGCTTCTTGAAACCATCGAGCAAACCATAGAAAGCAGACTCGGCTGTGTTAGGAATGAAAGAGAAGACCGTGTGGCGGGTGTCGCCGTCTATAGACTTAAGAATTGCGGGGACAAGCTGCTCACCGAGTTTCTTACGCTCACGATAGATGTCCTGATCAGAGCCGCGAGAGAAATAGATGCGCTCAAAGGAGCAAGCCGCGTTGCTCTGCGGCTCAAGGATCTTCTTGATCACCGTCTCACCATTACTGCGCACGATGAGTGCCGTTCCAGGCTTAAGTTCCTGAACATCGTCATACTCGATATCGAACGTTGTCTGTAAGACGGGGCGCTCAGAGGCAAGCACGACAACCTCATCATTCTTGTAATAGAAAGCGGGGCGAATTCCGTGGGGGTCACGCATCGCAAACATCTCGCCGCTGCCGGTAATCCCCGTCACGACATAACCTCCATCGAAATGCTTCATCGTAGTTTTAAGCACATTTTCCATCTTGACATGCTCGTCGATGTAGCGCGTGATATTTTGATCCTCCAGTCCTTGCTTCTTTGCCTCACGGAAGTTGCGCTCCACCTCACGGTCAAGACGGTGACCCATGAGCTCGAGCATGATATAGCTGTCGCTGTAGATACGGGGGCACTGTCCTTGGCGGGTAAGTTCCTCAAACACCTCCTCCACATTGGTCATATTGTAGTTGCCGCAGAGACAGAGGTTCTTAGCTCTCCAATTGTTGCGACGGAGGAAAGGATGGACATATTTCAGTCCGCTCTTGCCCGTGGTGGAGTAACGAAGATGCCCCATATAGAGTTCGCCGGCAAAAGGTACCTCTTGAAGGTTGGAATCGACAAAGACGCTGTTTTCCTTAACCACCTGATTGATTTGTCGGTTGGCTGAGCCAAAGATCTCTGTTATGGCATTAGGGCCTTCCGCACGCTCACGGAACATATATTCATTTCCCGGCTGAGTGTTCAGTTTGACGGAAGCGATACCAGCGCCTTCCTGTCCACGGTTATGCTGTTTCTCCATCATCAGATAGAGCTTGCCCAAACCGTATCTCCACGTACCGTATTTCTCCTGATAGTAACTAAGAGGTTTAAGGAGCCGCACCAAAGCCACTCCACAGTCTTCGTGAATGTTGTTTTCCATCAACGATCTTCCTTTATTTACAAGATAAATGTATTGCTTAAAAAAAAGATTGAAACCATCACCCAACGTATCGTTAAGAGATATTCCAATCTTCTTTCAAAATTAATTTCTTAAGATGTTCACCAACAAAGACGCAACAGATGTCACGATTCCCATAAACGAGATCCACAACGTAGTCATACTGCCGATCGATGAGTTCTGTGCCTTGATGGAGTTAGGCTGAACGTAGACAATATCGTTTTGTTGCAGATAATAATATGGTGAGTTGATGATATTTGCATCATTCAAGTCAAGACGATGCGCATGCTTTTCACCGGTAGAATCTTCACGAATGAGAAGCACATTATCACGCCTACCATAGATAGACAAGTCCCCCGCAGTAGCCAACGCCTCAATGATACTCATTTTTTCTGTAGTCACGGGAACTACTTGCGGATTACCGACCTCACCAATCACCGTTACGCGGTAACTGGACATTCTAACGGTAACAATAGGATTTTCTTGAGCATTCAAATAAGGTTTCACCTTAGACTTTATAAGATTTTCACATTGTGTCTTGGTCAAGCCTTCTACATGAATTTTACCTACTATCGGGAAATTGATACATCCCTCATTGTCGACCAAATAACCTTGCAACATTCCACCGCCCGTGCTGAGCTGTCCACCTGTACCGACGGTGTTATTAACAGAAAGGTTAAACGGTGCAGAGGCATCGGGATTCGTGGTTATCACAGTAATCGTCAACATATCCTTCGGCATGATTTTGGCATCATAGAGGCCACGGGAGGCAGAAAGATTCAATGTATCGATGTTCTGGAAATAAGCAACTTTCTTGCTGCTCGCGCACGACCCCATGAATAAAGCGAAAGCCGCGACAATAAGAGGTATGAGTAATTTCTTCATATCCGTGGTTGAACGTTTATTTATCTTTGCAAAATTACAATATTATTTCCAAAAGGCAAAGGAAATCCGCTAAAAAAACAGAGCTTCCTCTACTTCTTGCCTATTCTCGCTTATTCGTAGAAGCGAAAATAGCGCCGAGCATTATAATAAGAGATGTCTTCTACCATACGAGCAAGGTCCTCCCGACTATCAGGAAGCAAACCTCGCTCAACATCATTGCCCAAAATATTGCACAACAGACGCCGGAAATATTCATGACGAGAATAACTCAGGAAAGAACGACTGTCGGTGAGCATACCCACAAAACGGGAAAGCAGTCCCAGCATAGAAAGCGCATTGATCTGCTTGGTCATGCCGTCAAGCTGATCATTGAACCACCAGCCAGAGCCGAACTGGATCTTTCCGGGTTCCGAACCATCTTGGAAATTGCCCAGCATAGTGGCTATCATTTCATTGGCAGAAGGGTTGAGACAATAGAGAATGGTTCGACCGAGCTTATGCTCTATATTGAGTTCATCCAGGAAGCAACTCAAAGCCTTTGCTGTACTAAACTCACCGATAGAGTCGAAGCCCGTATCAGGTCCCAGTTGCTCATACATACACGTATTGTTATTGCGGATAGCACCATAGTGATACTGTTGTGTCCATCCGGCGTCATAGTCCATCTCCCCACAATCTTTCAAGAAAGCATGCTTATACTGATGCACCTCCAGGGTTGAGAGCCGCAAGCCACGCAATGCTTTACTAAAAATTGTTTCGATCTGAGAAGAAGTATACGGCTCACAATAGAACTCCTCAACGCCATGATCCGAGAGACGGCATCCATTCTCATGAAAAAAGTCGTGACGGCGTTGCAGAGCATCGATAAGATGCTGATAACTGTCAACCTCGATTCCGCTTACCTCAGAAAGCCGATCCATGTAGGCAGAGAAATCGGGATGTTCGATATTCATCGCCTTGTCAGGTCGCCAAGCTGGCAACATCTTTATCTCGAAGCCACTCTCACGTGTCACTTTATGCCAGTGCAGGTCATCGACAGGATCATCAGTAGTACAGACGCATTCCACATGATAGTGACGCATGAGCCCACGGGCACTAAACTCGGGTTGTTGAAGCTTTTCGTTACAGATATCATAGATTTCACGGGCCGTAGAGGGCGAAAGCAACTTCTCGATTCCAAAAGCTGTCTTTAATTCAAGATGAGTCCAGTGATACAAAGGATTACGAAAACAATAAGGCACTGTCTCTGCCCATTTCTCAAACTTTTCCCAATCAGAAGTGTCTGTTCCTGTACAATAACGCTCATCTACGCCATTGCTACGCATAGCTCTCCACTTATAATGGTCTCCACCCAACCAAAGTTCTGTGATGCTTCGAAAATGATAGTCTTCTGCCACCATCTTAGGGTCGAGATGGCAATGATAATCAATGATTGGCAGCTTCGCAGCATGATTATGATACAAGTCTTTAGCCACATCAGACTCTAAGAGGAAGTCCTCATCCATGAATTTCTTCATATTTGATTCTATTTTTAACAGATTGACTAATAATTGTAAGTGGTAGAACGATTACCTAAAGTCGTAAATGCAAATATACAGTATTTATTTGGAATATCGACTAAATTAAATTACTTTTGCAGAAAAAACTAAGAATAGCGATGAACAAGGTAATGCTTATCTATACGGGTGGCACAATCGGCATGGGGCAAAATCCTCAGACAGGCGCATTGGAACCACTGGATTTCAACCATCTCGTTGAGTCAATGCCGGAGTTTCAACTGATCAAAGCCGACATTGACGTCTACCAGTTCACGCCTCCCATTGACTCCAGCGAGATGTCGCCCACACAATGGGCACAACTCGTGAGGATCATCAACCGCAATTATGACAACTACGACGGTTTTGTAGTGCTACATGGTACAGACACAATGGCATACACAGCCTCTGCTCTCTCTTTTATGCTCGAAGGACTGACCAAGCCCGTGATCCTTACCGGATCCCAACTGCCCATTGGCCAGTTAAGAACCGACGGTAAGGAAAATCTTGTGACAAGTATAGAGCTTGCCGCGTTGAAGGATGAGTACGGACACGCCCGCGTGCCGGAGGTATGTATATACTTTAGCGGTGTTCTGCTTCGAGGAAACCGTTCTACAAAGATCAATGCAGACGGTTTCAACGCTTTCGACTCTTTTAACTATCCTCACCTGTGTGAGGCAGGAGTAAACTTTTCGTTTCACGATCACCATATATTAAAGCCCGACTTCAGTAAGCGGATGCAAGCCCATCTGGCAATGGACACCAACGTGGTTGTCTTCAGTCTCTTCCCCGGCATCCAAGAGGGAATTCTCAGACAAGTGCTGCAACTGCAAAGCCTTAGAGGTATAGTCATGCGCAGTTTTGGCAGTGGCAACGCAATGAAAAGTCCATGGCTCATGCACCTGCTCAAAGAAGCGACCCAAAAGGGAATCGTCATTGTGAATATCAGCCAGTGTGTAGCCGGCACCGTGGAGATGAGTCGCTATGACACCGGGTACCAGCTCAAAGACATTGGCGTCATCTCAGGCCACGACTCTACCGTAGAAGCAGCAGTCACCAAACTCATGTATCTACAGTCTCAATACAACGATCCAAATACCATCCGCAACTTGATGGCAAGAAGCATTGCCGGCGAGATCACTATCTAAGCCAACAAAAGACAAACAAAAAGAGACGCACAGAGAAAGCTTAGCTCCACCATTGAAATAACATATCAAGAATAGTAAAATAGAAATCCATATCTTCTACAATGCTACTTGATAAGCTATTTCTTTCGCAAAATGGTCTAATATATTAAAAATCGACTCACCAACAAAAAAAAAACAAGAGGTTGAACCCAAACCAGTCCAACCTCTTGTACATTTATCTTTAAAGTATCAAAATCCGAGATTACTTCTTAAAGAAATCCTTGACGGCCTCATTGGGAACCATCTGCTCATCGAAGATGTAAGCACCTGTCTTAGGGCTCTTTACCATCTTAATAACCTTTGAATATGCGCGACCATCCGTAGAACCTTCATGGAGGGTAGCGACCGCTTTCTTTGCCATAGTCTATATGTATCTTTTAACTATTAACGTAAAACGAGAACTCTGGTGAGATTACTTGATCTCCTTGTGAAGTGTCATCTTTTTCAAGATGGGATTGTACTTCATAAGCTCCAGACGCTCGGGAGTATTCTTGCGGTTCTTTGTCGTTACATAACGGCTAGTGCCTGGCAGGCCAGAGTTTTTCATCTCTGTGCATTCCAGAATCACCTGAACTCTATTTCCTTTCGACTTCTTTGCCATGATGATTATTCTCCTAATACTTTAATGTCCTTCCAATCGCAGTAGCCCTTAGAGACTGCCTGCTTCAGAGCTGCATCCAGTCCAACCTTATTGATAAGACGAAGACCAGCGGCACTAATCTTGAGCGAAATCCAGCAGTTCTCCTCTACATAGAAGAACTTCTTGCTGAAGAGATTAACGTCAAAGCTGCGCTTTGTGTGGTGCTTTGAGTGAGACACATTACAACCTCTCTGTGCCTTCTTGCCTGTAATCTGACAAATCTTAGACATCGCTATTCTTTGTTTTTGATTCGATTTTTGATACTTATTCCAAACAGAGTGCAAAGTTAGCAATCTTTTTTTTGATTCGCAAATATTTAGTTGGCTAATCTTGACTATTAACTATTTTTTTGTTTTTACGATTCCATATTCTCTTTCCTTTTTCTTTGCCCAAATAATGACCAAAGAACAGACTTTTTACACCATTAAGCTTTTTTGTATTGCAAAAAGAGTGATTATTGAAGAGAAATATTTATCTTTGTAGAAAATTATAACGCAATGCTGCATTTTATCTCATTCGGCAGCGGCAGTAGCGGCAACTGCAGCCTGATATACAACGAGAAAGAAGGGTTGCTCATTGACGCTGGCATCGGTGTCCGTATTTTGAAAAAACACTTGAAAAACTACGGCCTAAACATTTCCAATATTAGGTCTATACTGGTCACACACGATCATGCTGATCATGTGAAATCCGTGGGTAGTGTGAGCAAAGATTATCATATTCCTGTATATACCACGCGCAAAGTGCACGAAGGCATAGAGGAGAACTGGTGTGTGAGAACCAAGGTACCCCAAGACATGTCTTTTGTTGTAGAGAAAGGACAGCCGTTTCATGTGGGCGATTTTACCATTACTGCCTTCGGGGTACCACACGACAGTAAGGATAATGTCGGCTATTGCATTAAGGCAGAAGGCGTCACGTTCGTGTTGATGACAGATATCGGGCATTTCACAGACGAAATGCTGGAGTATGTCGGACGCGCCAATTATCTCGTCATAGAAGCTGACTACGAGAAGGCCATGCTCGAAGCCGGCCCCTATCCCGTAGAACTGAAAAGAAGAATACAAAGTTCTCTGGGGCATACAAGCAATTTCGACTGTGGTCAAGTACTGGCTCACTATGCCACACCTGCGCTCAGAGGCGTATGGCTTTGCCACTTGAGCGACACTAACAATCAACCAGAAGTAGCCGAGAAAACGGTCAAGCAAGTGCTTAGAGCCAGCGGCATTGTTGCCAGCAATGATCCCGGCGCAGACTTCACCCTCAATGCGCTCAACAGAAAACTACCCACTGGCGTATTTGACTTGAAATGATTAACACACCACATTGTATAAGATGATGTGCTTTAAAAAGGCATACCCACAGCAAAGTGAAAAGTGAAGTCGCGCGAAAATTTAGGATGAAAGATCGCCCAATGCTCCTGTTGTGTTGTCCATGCGGGATTGATGGCTTTCATGCCTCCATCAAAGCGTAGAATGAAATAGCCGAAATTAATACGCAAGCCTAAACCATAGGAGACTGCAATCTGTTTGTAGAACTCATCGAAGCGGAACTGTCCTCCAGGCTGGTCTGTATAGTTGCGAAGCGTCCAAATGTTGCCGGCATCTATAAAGGCGGCACCATTGAATTTCCAAAAGAGAAAAGTGCGATACTCGGCGCTCAGGTCCAACTTCATATCGCCCGTCTGGTTGATAAAGTCTATGCGCCCGTCCTTACCGCGATAGCTACCAGGGCCAAGCTCACGCACCGACCAACCCCTCACGCTGTTGGCACCACCGGAGAAATAGCGCTTTTCAAAGGGCAGTACGGTACTGTTGGCATATGGATAGGCCAAGCCTAAGGCAGCATGGAGTGCCAGCATATTGTGAGTATCAAACTGCTGAATGCGCGTATAGTCAAAATCAAATTTCAGATACTGGGCATAAGGTATATGATTGAAAAGCGTATACTGTCCATTATCGTTTTTTTTCAGTCCAATCAATGGCGAGAGCACTCTCAGCAGTCCTCCACCCGACTCGAAATTCATTTTCAACGCATTGACACCATTATTATAACTGAATCCTGCTCCCATCCTAAGGATGAAGAGATTCTCATAATTATAGCGTAGGATAGCATTCCGATTGGAGACATCGTCAAGGTAGTCTTTCTTGAAAGTGGCACTGATCCATGGCATGTAGACATAGTTCAGATCCAAAAGGTCAAAGCGGTAATGGGTATTGTGCCCAGGGTCAACCCAACGGTAGCGCCATCCAGCAGACAAGACACGGCGATGGAACTCTGGACGGTTTTGCATATCCCAAGCTAAAGACAACTCCGAAGTGGCATTGCTCTGACGCCGGAAGCTTCGGGAGAGAAAAGGTGCCAAGAACTCGGGAAACTGAAGTTTTCCCTGTACACCATATTCTATATAGTTTTCATCGTTGTAGCCCTCCAACCCTGTAATGGCCTCGAAAGCACCACGCAACTGCACACTCAGCAATTCTGATCCATGTAGCAAGTTTCTATTCTCATAGATGAGAGACGCAGCGGCGCCTAAGTCACCCGCCGTGTTGGTACCTTCGGGTTGAAATGCAATTGTTGACCTTTTGTTCATGCTCAACTGGATATGGCAGTCCAAGAGATTGGAGTCCGGGACCTCGTTAAACAGAATATTGGTATATTTCACCGCCTGAAGCCGGCTGAAATTAGAATAGGTCTTTTGTAGATCTGTGTTGCAAAAAGGCCGACCCACGGTGATCGCCGTATTGTTTTCCAATACATTCTTCCGCAGTCGTGCCCTGTCCGAGTCACCATCGAAATACTGAACAGAGCGGATGACATAACGGGGATGATCTGTAGGACGGACATCACTGTTGGCCTGGTATCTCTTAAGATGAAGCACGATACCCACCGAGCGGCTGTCGGACGAGGAATCTGCCGTAAAAGAGATAAAGTCCTTATGAAACTTGTAATAGCCAGAATCCTGAAGCAACGAAGTCAGCCGGTCGCGCTCTGACTCTAATGCCTTGATCGAGAAAGGTGCACCCTCACGCAGCAACGAAGATGTTTGCTTTTGTCTCCACTGGGACACGTTATCGTCACCACCCAACATTTGTCGGATGGCAGGATCTTGAATATCATAACTGATATGTCCGAAACGGTATTGTGCCCGAGGATGAAGCACGTAAACAGCCTTAAGCGAATGACCTCTGACAACAGTGTCAAGAGTGACATTGGCATGGAGATAGCCCTGGTTGATCATGGCCTGGCGTAAATCGTCCATTGTCAACCGTGCCGTGAGCGTGTCAAAGACAACAGGTTGCTCTCCAATATGCTTGAGGGTACGGTTGATCCATTTTGTACTGTCCTTACCAGCAAGCGTATAGGTACCCATTGGTATCTTGAAAAGTGAAAACCATTTAGAGTTGGCTTTCTGACGAATATAAGGAAAGAGCTGTGAGGCATCGAACGATCGTACGTCGGATCTAATCTCCACAGAGGTGAGCAGATAACTTCCCTGGGGCACGTACTTGGAAGTGCTACATGCCGACAGAAAACTTATCACCAGGACAAGGAATACATAGAAATATGTAACTTTTGATTTCAACTGCTATATTTTTTGTACAAAGGTAATGTATTTTGTTGACAGATTACATAAAAATAACACATTATTTTTATCAGTTACAACATTAATCGCTAACTTTGCAATATGATAAGCAAGGCAAGAATAAAATTTGTTCATACACTTGAACAGAAAAAAGCACGCATACGCGAACAGCTCTTTGTCGCTGAAGGCCCCAAGGTCGTCGGTGAGCTGATGGCACGTTTTCAGCCCAAGATGCTTTTCCACACGGCAGACTGGCAATCTCCTCTTTGGGGGACGACCGGTGCGGAAACCGACGAAACGGTCAGCGAGGAAGAGTTGAAAAAGCTCTCATTCTTGCAGCACCCACAGCAAGTGCTCGCCGTTTTTCCCCTACCCCACACAGAAGCCACCAATATGGAGTTGCCAAGTCAACAGCTCTGTCTTGCCCTCGACGGTGTGCAGGATCCCGGCAACGTAGGGACAATCATCCGAGTGGCCGACTGGTTTGGCATCACACAAATCTACTGTTCACATGAGACCGCTGACGTTTACAATCCCAAGGTGGTCCAAGCCACGATGGGCAGTCTGGCCAGAGTGGACATACACTATACCGATCTGGCGGCACTCATCGACCATCTCCCTAAAAGCTGTCCAGTCTATGGCACTCTACTTGACGGAAATAATCTGTATCAGCAAGAGTTGAGTAACCAGGGGCTTATCGTCATGGGCAACGAAGGTAAAGGACTAACGGACGAAATCAGACAACGCGTCAACCACAGACTGTTGATCCCCAACTATCCCAAAGGCAGAGACACGGCAGAGAGCCTAAACGTAGCTATCGCCACCGCCATCGTGTGCGCGGAGTTTAGAAGAAGAATAGAATAAACCGAATAAACAGACTGGAAACATGAACATGAATACAAAACATATTGAAAATGAACTTTATAAATTAAGAAGTGTCAGAGCCTGCATCAAGTCAGCAACAGACATGATGATCAGTAACCCTCTGACTATTCTTCGCCGTACTTGGCTGCCAACCTTGGTGCTGAGTATCGTTTCGGGGATCAGTATCTTACTGCCTTCCCTCTTTGAGTCCCAGCAACCAACCACGACAGAAATAACCACAGTAAGTACACCTCTTATGATTCTCAGTGCCATCTTACTCGTCGCTTACATAGCTGTTGCGTCATGGTGGGGCGCTTCTGTGATCAGTCTGCTGACCGGTCGCAAGGTGAAAGACAATATCCGGCGCATGCTGTACTTGTTATTGGCAATGATTGGGCTATATGTCATCTTGGGCATATGCGTTTCTGTGGGTTATATGCTGCCTATGTTTGGCAACAAAACTTCTTTGGGCCATCCTACCATAGTCTCACCTTTAGTGGCAGGCTTCATACTTGTCTTAGCCCTTATCTTTATCCTGCCCATTGGCTATTCTGCCATGAAATATCTCGTAGAGCCACAACAAAAAGTGATGAGCATTGTCGGCAAGCCTTATATAACAGGACTGCACCGCTGGGGCTTCCTCTTTCTGACAACCCTGCTCGGCGGTATCATCATCAGTATTCTCATCATCATTACCGGTATTCCGGAAATCATCCTTGAGACTGCTAAAAAATCCAACGACATTGGGATGGCAATGGGCGACAGCAATGGTCTAAGTGCATCTTTCATGGTACTGCAGTTCTTCGTCACTATCCTGTGCTACTTCATTTGGTACTATATTTATTGCTGGATGAACTTTGTTTATTACTATGTCTATGGTAGTATCGAAGCTAAGGAAAAAGCCAAAAAAGACATTGTCACTGTTACTACAAACAACAACGGCTCTATGGCCTTGGACAAGCACTTAAAAGAAAGAAAGGCATCTGACAGCAGACTTGACATAGAAGATATACAATAAAAATCATATTTATTAAAAAGGAGAGATGGAAAAACAACGCATTCTTTTTATCGACCGAGACGGAACACTTATCGAAGAGCCCGATGATGAGCAGATCGACTCTTTTGAGAAACTACGCTTTGTGCCCGGCGTTTTCAGCAACCTGGGATATATCCGCAAACGCATGGGATTCCGCTTTGTGATGGTCACCAATCAAGATGGACTTGGCACGCCGTCGTTTCCCGAAGAGACATTCTGGCCCGTGCACCGGCTGATGCTTCAAGCTTTGGAAAGCGAGGGAATTGTCTTTGACGACCAACTCATCGACCGTCATTTTCCAGAAGACAACTCTCCGGAGCGCAAGCCCGGTACCGCCATGCTGAAGGAATACATCGACAATCCAGCTTACGACATTGCCGGAAGCTATGTCATCGGTGATAGAGAGAGTGATGAGCAGTTGGCCAAGAATCTGGGATGCAAGGCCATCATCCTCGGACGCGACGGCATGACCTGGGAAAAAGCAGCCGAACTGCTGATTGCCGGAGAACGCACGGCAGAGGTGAGACGTACCACCAAGGAGACTGACATCCTCGTACGTGTCAACCTCGACGGGTCGGGCAAGACAGACATTGACACAGGGCTTGGATTCTTTGACCATATGCTGGAGCAAATTGGCAAACATGGTATGATCGACCTCACCGTACACACAAAAGGTGATCTTTGGGTTGATGAGCACCATACCATTGAGGACACTGGCATAGCACTGGGCGAGTGCATACTCAAAGCATTAGGCGACAAGCGTGGCATCGAGCGTTATGGATTCTGTTTGCCTATGGACGATTGTCTGTGTCAGGTAGCTATCGACTTTGGCGGACGTCCATGGCTCGTCTGGGATGCTGAGTTCCACAGGGAAAAGATCGGTGAGATGCCAACGGAAATGTTCATGCACTTCTTTAAGAGTTTCAGTGATGCTGCACGTATCAACCTAAACATTAAAGCGGAGGGCGAGAACGAGCACCACAAGATAGAAGGCATCTTCAAAGCTCTGGCGCGTAGCTTGAAAATGGCAGTAAGAAGAGATATCCACCATTTAGTGCTACCATCTACGAAAGGGACATTATAATTACGATTATATATAAATAAAATAAGGAGAGCAGAATAAACCTGTTCTCCTTATTTTATATATATAGGTTCTATCATCTGAGTTATGGACCTCTCTAACCCATTATGAACATATCGGCCCACGGGAAATAGCCAGTGCGCCGAATATTCCCGCTGATTTTTTCTCACGGATT
>UMGV01018723.1_pt1 | contig 24955 bp, 24 predicted proteins | sample 1965361 | NCBI WGS metagenome assembly UMGV01 (sample SAMEA4836081, study PRJEB28245) | human gut metagenome | biome: gut microbiome; material: fecal sample | place: Denmark | collected 2008
CACCAGTAATCATAAGGGTTTTACCTGCAAAAATGCTCATAATGTTTATATTCTTAATCTGTTATTTATTGTCTGTTTTTATAATACTTTGCATACCATTCTGCAAAGTGTCTCAATCCATCTCTCAGACTTGTATTCGGCTTAAATCCGAAGTCACGCTCCAATGGCGTTGTATCTGCGTAAGTTACAGGTACATCACCTGGCTGCATAGGCACAAGTTCTTTGTGAGCTTCAAAGTCGTATTCTTCAGGAAGGACTCCTGCACGTACAAGCTCTTCTTGTAGAATGGTAACAAAGTCGAGGAGGTTTTCTGGAGAGTTATTACCGATATTGTATACCTTATATGGAGGTATAGGAAGACCATCCTCTCCATTCTGTTTTTCTGGAGCGTGCTGCATAATACGAACAACCCCTTCTACGATGTCATCTACAAAAGTAAAGTCGCGTTTGCAGTTGCCATAGTTGAAAATCTTGATGGTTTCGCCTTTTACTAATTTGTTGGTAAAACCAAAGTATGCCATATCTAGACGACCTGCAGGACCGTAGACAGTAAAAAAACGAAGGCCTGTAGAAGGAATGTTGTAGAGTTTGCTGTAGGCATGAGCCATCAATTCGTTGCTCTTCTTGGTAGCTGCATAAAGAGATACGGGATTATCTACCTTGTCGTCTGTTGAGTATGGTACTTTCTTATTGCTGCCATATACAGATGAAGAAGACGCATATACAAGATGCTCCACTTCGTGGTGACGACACGCTTCAAGGATGTTATAGAAACCTATTAAGTTACTCTGAATGTAAGCATCGGGATTGGTGATGCTATAACGGACACCAGCCTGTGCTGCAAGGTTTACGACAACAGCAATGTTGTTTTCGGTGAAAATCTTTTCTACGGTTTCCTTGTCAGCGATAGAGGCATGAACAAACTGCCATACTTCTTTAGTACACGAATTACCATTAATTTCACACGAATTATCATGAATTAAATCATTGGCAATTGCTTCGATTTCCTTTAGACGTTCGTACTTGATGTTGACATCATAGTAATCGGTAATTGAGTCAATTCCAATTACCTTAATATTCTTTACATCGTGGAAAAGACGCTTAACAAGGTTGCTGCCAATAAAGCCAGCAGCACCTGTTACAAGAACCGTCTTGCCTTCAAGGTTTACATTATATTCTACCATAATATTAGTCCCTTCTAAATATGTCACGCGTGTAAACTTTCTCTTCTACATCCTTTAAGCAGTCATCGAAACGGTTTGCGATGATTGCCTTGCTCTGTTCTTTGAACTCATCAAGATTATTAACGACCTTGCTGCCGAAGAATGTAGTTCCGTCTTCAAGGGTTGGCTCATAAATAATCACCTCTGCGCCTTTAGCTTTGACACGTTTCATTATACCTTGGATGGCTGACTGGCGGAAGTTATCTGAGTTGGACTTCATGGTCAAGCGATAGACACCAATTACACAATTGTGTTCCTTGCTTGCATCCCACTGACCATTTTCAGCATAATAACCTGCCTTGCGCAACACTGCATCAGCAATGTAATCCTTGCGAGTTTTGTTTGATTCTACAATGGCTGACATCATATTCTGCGGCACATCTTGATAGTTTGCGAGGAGCTGCTTTGTATCCTTTGGCAAGCAATAGCCACCGTAACCGAATGAAGGGTTATTATAATGTGTGCCGATACGGGGATCAAGACCTACGCCTTCGATGATTGCCTTTGAGTCTAGCCCCTTAACCTCAGCGTATGTGTCAAGCTCGTTAAAGTAGCTAACACGGAGTGCAAGGTAGGTATTAGCAAAGAGTTTTACAGCTTCTGCTTCCTTCATGCCCATAAAGAGGGTGTCAATGTTTTCTTTAATGGCACCTTCTTGCAAAAGAGCAGCAAAAGTCTTAGCTGCTTCCATCAACATATCAACATCTGTTACTGATTCGATAGCCTTGTTCTCAGCCTCAAACTCGGGCTTGTTGATAATCTTGGGATAACCAACAATGATACGGCTGGGGTAGAGGTTGTCGTAAAGTGCTTTGCTCTCACGAAGGAACTCTGGAGAGAAAAGGAGGTTGAACTTCTTTACACCTTTTTGGGCATACTTCAAATAGAGGTTGCGCGTGTAGCCGACTGGAATGGTTGATTTGATGACCATGATGGCATCGGGATTTACTTCCAATACCAGGTCGATTACCTCCTCCACATGGGTAGTGTCGAAGTAGTTCTTTACAGGGTCGTAGTTGGTAGGAGCTGCGATAACCACGAAGTCGGCATCTGCATAAGCAGACTTGCCGTCAAGTGTAGCTACAAGGTTCAATGGCTTTTCAGCCAAATACTTTTCAATATAATCATCTTGGATAGGTGAAATCTTATTGTTGAGTTTTTCCACCTTTTCAGGAATTACATCTACTGCTGTTACATGATGATGTTGAGATAGCAATGTAGCTATGCTCAGTCCCACGTAGCCAGTACCAGCTACTGCGACTTTGATGTCTTTAAAATCACGCATATTATGATATTTATTTATGTTATTGACACTTAGTTTATATACTGATATTTATCCTTTTATATCATACGCCTTGCGTTTTGGAGAGGCTATGTATAAGTAGGTGTTCATAATTAATCGCATATATGAATCTAATAAAAAGGTTATGCTTTCAAATGCCTCTACGCCCTCTTTTGGCCCGTATGCCCAGCTCTCATCGGTCGTGTAGCCCGCTACACTCCCTCTTCGGAGCTGGACATACAGACCAAAATATGGCATAGAATCATTTAAATTAATTGTGAACACCTACTTAAAACTCTTCCTTCGACACTTCTTTCATTGGACCCGTATAGCTATATCTTACATATATACGGCTGTAAAAGGAGGGAGCATTTTGAGGCCAAGCTTTCATGAAGGTGGCTCGTTCTTCGTCAGTAAAAGAGGTTAGGGGCTGGTCTTGTAGGTGTATATTTTGATCTTTACACCACGCGTCTATTTGTTCGGATGGTGTATCAGAAAAATAGCGTGCTATGGCCATGTTGTAGGCTGAGCGCGAAAAGGTGGTGTGAGATTTTATCACTTCGGCCTTTTCTTGCAGCAGTTCATAGGGAAACAGTTTTTTTGAGCGGTTGGCATAGTTGAAGATTAGTTCTGATACTTTGGGATCGTGTCTAAACTTTATCTTCTTGTTACACAGACGATTGAAGTTTTGTTCTTTTGTCATGGTATAGACAAAGCCAGCTTGTTCTCCTGGGCGCGAAAATGGTTGAAGCCCTATGGCTCTTATTTTTCTGGCAGCAGCGGTAACGCCTGGCATCATGTCGTGCGTTTGCTCATATATCTCATAAAACACGCCATAACTATTTGTATCGGTTACGGGTTTGTATTCGCCGTTCACATACTTGGTGCAAGCAAAAAACGCTGCCACCCATTTGTCTACCGTGAGGTCTAACAGTTCGGTGCAGATGCCGTAATGCTGTGCCAATGCTAAATAGTCGATAGACAGTGATATGTTTTCTTCTGTGCCGTCGGGGTATGTTAACCTTGTACCATGATGAAAGATATCGTTCATCGGGTGTTTCTGCATCACCAGTTCCAGTTCGCATGCCCGCAAGCGCTCTAAAAACACTTTTGAGGGTGTCATGGTTAACATGGGGTTCTTTCTTGTGCCTTTACGATAGAGCGATGGTTTGCACAGTGGGAAATATTGCGACTGCCCCCTGTAATAAGTGAAGGGCAACAAGCCCATTGGCCATAGTTGTGTCCTACCATCGGCATCTAACATGGTAGAGAACATACCCTCTTGATAATGAGTGGGGAACACGCCCTTAAAATGACTCGGTTTCAGGTAAAACAGTTCTTCACGCAACGATATCTGATCTAGGATGTCGAGTAGCGTAGGCAACTGGCTTATCAACTTATTTCGTTTCTCTTCCCAGTATCCCATTGATTATCTCTTCGGTTTGTTGTAAGTAGCCCAAATTAGCTTGCACATCTTTTCGGTTTCGCTTTATCAGTGCCTCACGATAGATAGCGATGTAAGGAAGGGCCTGTGCGGGTTGATGATGGTTGATGCCTATTTCGATGATGGCATCACATATCCTACAGATGTCATCCAGCGCATTGATTTTTGCATAAAAGGCATAGGCTTCTTTCAGTGGCTCAACATCGTGGTTGACGCGGGCCCACATTTCTTTATAATATATCTTGTTTTGGGGAAGGGGCAACTTATCATACTGTATGCTGGCAAGCACACGCTTTGCTTCGTCTAAGAACAGTTGCTCTTCGTTGGGGTAACGCATGGCTAAAACGATGTACGAATTAGCCCTTGCAAACTTATTGTCAAGAATTAACTTCGCATCACCCAACTTATCACCTATTACTTGTGCCTTGCGCAAGAAAGAAATGCCTAAACCTACATAGCGCATAGAGCACATGTGGGCCATTTTGTTATACACTTGCGCCACGTAATGTTGGCCTAACTGTTCAGCCTCGTGAAGTGCCAAAGACAATGAATTGATGCCAAACTCATACCTATTATTATTAGCGCTCTCAATATCGCCACGCAACAGCAACGTTCTGAATTTGTGCAAAGGGTTGTCGGCAAAAGTCTCGGCCTGATAGGTGCACGAAAGGGCTTTATCGTAGAGGCCTCGGCGACGATACACCTCTGCTTCATGATACCATCTTTCAAACAATAATGTTACCGGTACTTTTTGGTTTTGGGCCAAGCGATCGAAGAGTTGGCAATTGCGTTCGGCACCGCTCCAGTCGCATTTATTGGTTTGCCTTTCAATATCAAGCAAGAGTAAAAGCAATACATCGTCGAAACGTATGCCTTCTCGTAGCAGACCAAGGTCGATGCCTATGAAATAGCGAGCCTGCGTTATCAAGACGTCTTCAGTATCAATATCTTCCAGCGAATTTGAGTACAGGCTAATGTGCCACAAAAAAGCTTGTAAAATTTCTGCATTAACCATGTGTGCTATTGCTGGTTGAAGATTGCCCTACTCAAACAAATATCCATAATGGGTGTTTAGCTCCTCGTAGGCGCTTTCGTGGTTTAGGCGCACATCGTCGCCTTCGGGCAACAGGGTGAGGAGGTGGTTCATGCCTTGCAACACCTTGCGACCCGCCTCAAGCACGGGAGCTAATTGATGGGTGAGGGTATCGAAGATGGGGGCGTAATAATAGGCTATCTCTTCGATGATGAAGTGGTAGGTGGCAAAGGCTTCGACAATGTTCAACGTTCCTTGTTGCATATCGCTGAGCGTCTGCGTGCGCAAGAGATCGATGTTGGCGGCCTGTTCTTGCGCCTCTTGTATCGAGCCTACCTGATGAAAATAGCGGTCGATGAAGGCGTTGCGTTCGTTTAGTTGGCGTTTATAATAACGTTCACACTCTTTTCTTGAGGCCTGGTTTTTGTCGACCTCGACATACTGTTCAGCATGCATGCCCGACACGGCGATGCTCATACCACCCACCTCCATCACCAGTCTGCGGTCGCGAGCAATGCGCACGACATAGCCTTCAAGTCCGGCCATATCTCCCGATGTGATACGAATAAGGGTATGATTTTTAGCGTAATAGAGGAAGGGATGCAGCAAGAAGCGCACGCGGTCAGGATCGACCTCAGCCACGCGCATGAAGGGTTGCATCTGACTATCAGGTATCACCGCCACCTGACCTGTGCTACAATTTTTGCATAGGCGGTAGTTAGGAAACCTGTCGTCTAAATAAGATTGAAGAAATTTTGCCTCGCCTTGAAGAAAAATAAGTCCGCTTACCGAAGGCACCATCGTTTGCTTTACACCCCCACCCTTTTTGCTACGCGGCATGTAGCGTATGCTTTTATGCACAAAATGAGGCATGTGGTCGGTCTTCAGTCGGTCTTCAATGGTCTTTACCTTTCGGTTATGCACGAAGAGGTAACACCACGAGACGTACGGACACAATTTTATTTCTGAGCCAGACTGTTTTTCTGCCCCAGAAACAGGTGTGCCATTACGAAGCAGCCCACTTTCAGTATGTGTAAAAGTGTCTGTTTTCATTGGCCGTAGAAGAAGAATTCGTACTATCCAGTGTCATAAATTCTCTGCTACTCTATGTCGATTGAAAAGGCGCGCAGCATCTTTGCATTATCGTTCAGCGTAGAGCGATGCGTATGATGAGCACGACCTTGATGGACTACCGTCACCTTGGAAGATAGTGCCACACTCGCAACGACCTTTTTCATAAGAGTAAAATATATAGCCAAGCCTTCATCTCAGGACATACTGATGGTACAACAAACAAGTAGAAACGTGCTACTGATGGTTGGCGTCAGGTAGCCGTAGAAATGGGTCTTGTTCTATGGGTGTGGGCTCGTAGCTGGTTGTTAGCGTCTATACCCACTGTTTGTGCAAAGATAGTGTTTTTCTTTCATTCGCCATCAATTTATTTGATTTAATTCTTCTTTTTCAATAAAAAACATGAATAGGTCAAAGTTGGCTTGCATAATTCAATATTTTTTCCGAATATTGCAACCGATTTCAAAAAACGACAATACAGATATACTATAAAAACGTGATGAACAACGAATATTGCACCCCCACAACGCCCTCGGCCGATGCGCAGCGCCCCTTATCGTTTCGTGTCATTGCCCTCGACCTTGACGGCACGCTGACCAACCGCGATAAAGAGGTTACGCCACGCACCCGCCAAGCGCTGGCCGATGCACAACGCCGTGGTGCCACTATTATTTTGGCTTCAGGCCGTCCCACCTATGGCATTATGCCTGTGGCCCAATGTCTTAACCTTGAGCACACAGGAGGCTACATACTGGCCTATAATGGCGGAAAGATAGTAGACTGCCGAACGCAGGAGGTGCTGTATGAGCGCCACTTGCCCAACGAGGTTATACCCCTCATCTACCAGTATGCTGTGCGCACAGGTCATGCCCTTTTAGGCTATGTGGGCAACGAAATAATAACAGAGAAGCCCCACGATGAATATGTGGGTGAAGAAAGCCGTATCAACAAAATGGCGATACGAAAGGTTGACAACCTGCTGGAACATCTTGAGCCTCATCCCACCAAACTGTTGATGACGGGCCACCCAGCCGACATGGAGAGGGCCGAACAAGAGCTGTCGCAACTGTTAGCCGACCGCATGGATGTTTACCGTTCGGCTCCGTTCTTTATCGAGTTGGTGCCGAAGGGCATTGACAAGGCCCAATCCTTGCGCCGACTGTTAGGCCACATCAACCTAACCCCTGCCGACATGATTGCCTTTGGCGATGGCTATAACGACCTATCAATGTTACACCTTGCAGGTATGGGCGTGGCCATGGCCAATGCGGCCCCCGAGGTGCGTGCCGATGCCGATGCCGTTACCTTATCAAACGATGCCGACGGTGTGGCTGTGGCCCTTAAAAAGTATCTTTGATATCCCAGTCGGCAAGGTTACATTCGGCCTCTACCTTGCGTTCAATATCATCAGGCAAGGCAGGAAAGAAGTCGAGCCCCGTGATGCGTTCCACCTCATCTACCGTGTTGGCATAGTCGCCTTTGGGTCGGTTTCCGTCCATATTTTTATATAAGAAGCCTATGGCACGAGGCGCATCGCCCATACGTAGCACCACTTTAAAGAAGGCATCGGGCACAGGTATGCGATGCTTACCTATGGTGCGTTGTCGTTTGCTTTTATAAAAGATGGGGCCGCACACCACATACACGCCATCATACTGTTTAGCCCATTTACGACACGCCTGTTCCAGTTCGTTCCAGTCGCCACGATTAAGATTGGGTGCCTGCGGACAGATATTTGACAAAAGAAACGACTGGCGCATGGCTTCGGCGCTCCATTTGTTATCGCCAGCAGGACACATGTGTCCGCGGTCGTAGCCCGACTGTCGATAGTCGGCCGTTTCAACACGAGGTTCAGGCACCTCATCATCAGAGATAAACGGATAATCGTTACGCTTTACGTTGCCCTTCAAACGGTTAGGGGTAAGATGCCATGCCACCCAGTTGGGTTGCAGCGTAGTAGTATTGTAAGATACAGTGTAGCCATCGCGGTAAAGCAGCAGTTCGCCACTTTGTGGGCGTGCAGCAGGCATTTCAAAATCCTTTACCGCCTTAGCTTGTAGCGTTTCAGCATTTGTTTTTACGGCAGCTTCAGGGTCAGCCTCGTTTTCTGCTTCAACCTTACTTTCAGCCCCAGCCTCAACAAGCATTTTGGCTACGGCATAAGCCTGTTGTCGGTTCACGCCATTACAGGCCACACACAGTAGGGCGCCCAGCACCCATATATAATGCTTAATTGTTATTTTCATTGTCAATCAGGGTTTCAGTTGTTCCTTCCTCTTGTTCGTCGGCATCATCCGCTTCGGTATCGTCCGCTTCGGCAGCAGCATCTTCATGTAACAGGGTGTAGCCATCGGGCATATAGCGTCCTGCCATATACAGCGATACCGACATCGACACCAAGGCAGCAGCAATGGCAGCCACCATAAGGGCTATTTGCAGCACCACGGCCGTGACCCACGACTGCTGGCACAGCAACAATGTCCATAGCACCCATGGTGTAGATGCGATAACCGACAACGACATGCGCGAAACGCCATGTAGCGCGGTGCGTTCCATAGCACGCTTGCGAAAATAGAACAGCGCATCAGACGGTGTGGCACCATTGGCCAGCAGATAGTGGTACAGATGTGCATGATGTTGCAACCCCATATTATAAAAGGTAAGCGCCCGTGCGTTTATCTCCATAATGCCGCCACACAGCAAGGCCACCAATGGCAACAGGCGCGTGCTGACATCGACCGCTGCCGACCCCATCACGATAAACAGTAGGTATAATGAAAACAGTGCCACCGACACTGCCGTGCCTACCAGCACGGGCATGAGATGAACGCCCATGGCAAGCTTGGCGCGACGTGTTACCACGATGGCCGACATGATGATAAACAGCAACGATGCCAACACGTCGGCCCACACCGCTGCAGCCATAGCCGTGCCCACCAGCAAGAGGCACACCACAGCATATTTTAACAGCATACCTATGAAGGCGGCCGTAGCCTTTTTCATGAGACGTAAGCCATACAGCTGTATGAAGAAGAAGGGCACCAGAGCGGGCAGCAAGGCCAGCACCATTTGCACGAAAGACAATTGTATATTTGCCATATCTCTTTTAAACGAATATCTTTTTTATATTTATGTAAGTGTTACCAGATGATGGGCCACACCCACCAAGACAGGGTCGGACGTAGCCACCAGCACCGTATGCCCCAAGGCGGCATACTGGCTGAGCAGACGCGTTACCACATGCGACAAGGGGTCGCTAAGATCGCCCGTAGGATCGTCGGCCACCAATACGGAGCGGTGAGCCCCCAAGGCGAAGCTGAGCATGATGCGACGCTGCTCAGATGCTGAGAGGCGATAGAACGACGAGGTCCAAAGCGTATCGTCGAGTTGCAGCGCAGACCACAGCTGTTGCACATCGTCTTTGCGCAACGTTTGGTGCGACCGTTTGCTGCAATCGGCATACATCTGCAATAGTTCGTTAGCCGTTAGCTGTCCTGGCGCTTGCAGCGTTTGTGGCACATAGGCCATGCGCGAGCGAAAGAAAGCGGCCGTGGCAGGTTGCAACAGTTCGCCATCAACCGACACATACCCTTTCGCCAGTGGGCGTAGCCCCATCAGCGTTTCGACAAGGGCCGTCTTTCCGCAACCCTTGCGCCCACAGAGGGCCGTGAGGGTACGGTCAGGCGCCGCCATCGAGAAGTTAGGCACCGTGGTATGGGCGTTCTTCACCCATGTAGCATTTCTTATTTCTAACATTGCTATTGTTTTAGCTTTTTTATTTGAAAGATAGAAGAAAGATAATGGCCCAAAGGTTTCAGTGCGAACGCTTCATAGGCTGTTCATGTCTTTATCTTATTGTTCTATTACGCTGTGGGATGTTAATGTGCAAACTTACAAAAAATAAATGATTTTTAAAGAAAATATGGCTTTAAATATTTTATTTTTATGCCACAACCAACTTTTGTATGTATGAAAGTTATTGCTCAGGCAAACGAGAAAGCCGAGCAATGGTAAGAGATAGGGAAGTTAACAAGCATGGCCAAATGACGAATACGCGCTTTACGTTGTGTTTTGCATGGAAAATTGAATTATTTTCGTTAATTTTGTAGGGTTATTTCACAATAAGCCCAAGAAACAGATATGATAACAGTTGATGGACTGACCGTCGAGTTTGGCGGCACCACCTTATTCAAAGACATCTCCTTTCAGATAAACGAGAAGGACCGTATAGCCCTGATGGGCAAAAATGGCGCTGGCAAGAGCACCTTGCTAAAGATTATTGCAGGCGTACGCACAGCCACACGCGGCACCGTATCGGCCCCGAAAGATTGCGTCGTGGCCTACCTGCCACAGCACCTAATGACCGAAGACGGGCGCACCGTTTTTGAAGAAACCTGTCAGGCCTTTGCCCATCTGCACGAGATACAGGCTGAAATAGAACGCATAAACAACGAGCTCACCATTCGCACCGACTATGAGAGCGACGAATATATGCAGCTCATTGAAAAGGTGTCGACCCTTTCAGAGAAGTTTTATGCCATAGATATGACCCACTTTGAAGAAGATGTTGAAAAAACGCTTCTGGGTCTTGGCTTTGAGCGCTCCGACTTTAACCGCCCTACGAGCGAGTTTTCAGGTGGCTGGCGTATGCGCATTGAGTTGGCTAAACTGCTGCTAAAGTCGCCCGACGTGCTGCTGCTTGACGAGCCCACCAACCACCTCGATATCGAGTCGATAGGCTGGTTAGAAGATTTTATATGCAACAGTTCGAAGGCCGTTGTCGTTATCAGCCACGACCGCAAATTTGTAGACAACATCACCACACGCACCATTGAGGTTACCATGGGGCGCATATACGACTATAAAGCCACATATAGCCACTATCTGGAGCTACGCAAAGAACGTCGCGAACAGCAGATGAAGCAATATGAAGAGCAGCAAAAGATGATAGCCGAGACCAAAGATTTTATCGAGCGTTTCAAAGGCACCTACTCGAAAACCTTTCAGGTGCAGAGCCGCGTAAAGATGCTTGAGAAGCTTGAGCTGATTGAGGTAGACGAAGAAGACACCAGCCACCTGCGCCTCAGGTTTCCGCCCAGCCCACGTAGCGGTGCCTACCCCGTGCAGATGAGCGATGTAGCGATGAGGTTTGACGACAAGACGATATTTAGTGGCGTGAACCTCACCGTTGAGCGAGGCGACAAGATAGCCTTTGTGGGTAGAAATGGCGAGGGAAAGTCGACACTGGTAAAATGTATCATGGGCCAGCTGCAAAACGAGGGCAAACTTGAGCTGGGGCACAACGTGCAGATAGGCTACTTTGCCCAAAACCAGGCATCGCTGCTTGATGGCGAACTGACCGTGTTTCAAACCATTGACGACGTGGCTAAAGGCGAGGTGCGCAACAAGATACGCGACCTGCTGGGCGCCTTTATGTTTGGAGGAGAAGAGTCGACCAAGAAGGTAAAGGTGCTGTCGGGGGGCGAGCGCACACGTCTGGCCATACTAAAGCTACTGTTAGAGCCCGTCAACCTGCTTATCCTCGATGAGCCTACCAACCACCTCGACCTCAAGACGAAAGATGTGCTGAAGCAAGCCTTGCAACACTTTGATGGCACCCTTATCGTGGTAAGCCACGACCGCGACTTTCTTGATGGCCTCGTTAGCAAGGTATATGAATTTGGTCATGGCCGCGTGCGCGAACACCTGTGCGGCATATACGAATTCTTGGAAGAGAAGAAGATGGAAAGTCTGCAGGAATTAGAAAAGAAATAAACCATCATAAATTGCGAATGTACATAACCGTGGGCGATGAAACGAAGAACAGGAGCCTACGGTTATGTACATTTTCTACCTTGTATCAAAAAAGAAAAGCGCTCTATTTCTTTTTTGCCCAAGTGTTGGCTATAATACCACATATTGCCAAGACCACGAAGAATACGGCTGTAAGGACAGGTATATAACTATCACCAAAATATGACAGCGCTAGAAGAAACACTGAGGAGAGTAAACAAACAATCATCATAACAATACGCAGACGCCCTATATTTACCTTCTCACGCTCTTCTTCGCTGGCAGTGTTATAGCCTGCAATAAGTTTGTCGCCTTTACCCAGCAACATCACAATGCCCAAAATGATGAAAGGGATAGCGCTACAAACGCCAAAAATCTGTCTTGTATCCATATCGTTTATTTCTATTGATAAATATTCGTGTACCTATATTTATACTTTCTGCAACCATAGCCGCATTTGGCTGTAAAGATAGTTATTATTATTGAAACAACAATTGTTTTCGTTAATGTTTATACGGCTTTTTATAACCATAGCCAATGATAATATTCAGCACAAACAGTGTTGCCTCTCAGTACTTGCACCAAGTACTGCAGTAATCTCAAGCAAGTACTGCAGTAATCTCGGCCAAGTACTGCAGTAATCTCGGCCAAGTACTGACACGATACGATATTAATTGTAAGACAATAACATTGATATCATACCGAATACTTGGCCAGCCCCCTACAGAAACTCTTGGTTATTGATGCAATAACGTGGATATAGCAAATGATGTGAGCAGCAGATATGCCATTATTTTACAATTTCTGCTATCCAAGCAAACAATTCGTTGTATGTTCACTTTTTAGTTTTTTAAGTCAGTAGCCGCCCCGTATTTAACACTTTTACACATTAAAACGACATAGATATCATTCATGCTAAAAGAAAGATTGTTAATAGTGTGTTTAAACATTTTTATATAATCTCATCGCTGTCTCAGCTTTTTATATTTTTAAAAAATCTGTATCTTTGCATCAGCAATCTCAGTCTACACACCAATAAACAACAACAATATTATGATGAGAAAAACTGTATTAGGCATTGCTGCAGCGCTGATGCTGACGGCTTGCCACGAAAGCAAACAGCAAGAGGCCACGCAAACAGTGGATAAGGCAAGTGTTGTAACCGAACTGATGATGAGCCGCAGAAGCATTCGTGCTTACAAAGACTCGGTTATCAGCCGCGAAACATTGAACGAGATACTGAAGTGTGGCATCAATGCGCCTAATGGTCAGAACCTGCAGTCGTATGAAATTAGAGTGATTGACTCGCCTGCCCTCATCGACTCAATTACTCAGGCCGTGGTAAAAGATAACCCAAAGATTGCTGAACGCGAAGGCTTTAAGAACATCTTTGTAAACGCACCTTGCGTCATCTGCATTGCCTAATTATTGAGGTATAGCTTATTCAACAGATTGTTTGCCACCTACTTATGACAATAAATAGCACAAAGAAACAAGTAAACATTCAATACTACGATTCGCCTTGCGGTGAGATTATTTTGGCCTCTATTGAAGAGAAACTGTGTCTTTGCGATTGGAACAAAAAGCCCTGTGCTGAGCGCAACAAACGTAGACTGAGAAGATGCTTCAATGCCGACTTCATTGTAGCCTCATCATCTGTCTTAGAACAAACGAAGATGCAACTTGACGAATATTTTGCTGGCAAACGAAAAACCTTCAACATCCCATTACTTCTCGTGGGCACCGACTTCCAACAACAAGTATGGAACGCATTGCTCAACATACCATACGGCGAGACAAGAAGCTATAAAGATGTTGCTCAGAGCATTGGCAACACGAAAGCCGTGAGAGCCGTGGCAGGAGCCATTGGCGCAAACGGCATCAGCATCCTTATCCCCTGTCATCGCGTTATAGGCAGTAGCCATGCCTTAACAGGCTATGCCGGTGGATTAGAGGCTAAAAGAAGGTTGCTTGAGATGGAGGGGCGAACATGGTAGGGAGTGAAAAAATCAAAACTGAGCATTTTTATGATTAAAGAAATAATATCGCTCACTCAGTTTGTTTATTAACAAAAAAGCTGTATATTTGCTGAGAATAAATGTAAAAAGCGGCACTATGATAGACAAATACATCAACCCACATACCGACTTCGGCTTTAAGCGCTTGTTTGGCTCTGAGTTTAGCGAGCAAGACCAAAAGTTATATGAAGACAGCATGAATGCATACCGCGATATAGTGAACGCCATAAGAACAGCGGAGAAAAAGAAATATGCTGAAGGAGAAGCAGAGGGACTTGCAAAAGGTCTTGCAAAAGGCCTTGTTGAAGGAAGAGCAGAAGGGCGAGCAGAAGGGATTGTGGAAGTGGCTAAAAAGATGCTTGACAAGGGCATGGCTACTGCTCTTGTTGCCGAAATGACCGGATTACCACTTGACAAGGTCTCTAACTTGAAGCAGTAAAAATAAAGATGCCGCATATCTGCCAGCATACATTCTAAGATGTATAACATGGCAAATATGCGGCATATTATATATTAAGGTGTAACAGTAAGGCTTAGTAACTTACCTTTACCCCAACAAAATAGCTTCTTGGAAGAGAAGGACCATAGATATAGCTTGAGTCGCGATTCCAACCTTTGTCAAAGTCGTTCTGGTAAGCATTGGTTATGTTTTGAATACCACCATTCACCTGAAGGGTGAAATACTTGTATATGGGGAAATCGTATGCCAACTTCATGTTTACCTCCATAAACGTTGGCGTGTTCACAGCCACAGGCTTCTCTACCCCCGAACCTGCCGAATGGCCTACAAGCATGCTACCTGTATAATTGCCTGTAACAGAAGCCGTGAAACGCTTCAGCGGAGTAAACGTTGCTGTAAAATAGCCATACGTGTTAGGGGTGCGCATCATCTTCTTATATTTCTGCTCAGGCACCTCATCATTCCATACTATCGCCTCATCATAATGGCTCTGCTGCAAGGTAAGGCCTGCTTGAAGCGTGAACCAACGATTGAACATGGCCTTTCCCTCAATGTTCAAGCCAAGCACCTTAGCGCCGTAGGCATTATAACGTTCTTGCACGGTATTGCCCTGAGCATCGGGCTGGTCGAGCTGTCGAAGAGCAAACACATTGTTAAGGTCGGTATAAAAACCTTCAATCAACAAGTTGGTTTGAACCGAACCAAACTTATGATACAAATCGGCAGAAAGACTGAAACTGTTTGAACGCTCCTCCTTCAAATTGTCGGCCAAGACAGTAACCAGTCGTTCGCCACCTACTACACCCACATGCAGGTCTTCATCAAAAGCCTGAGGGGCACGGAAACCGCCAGCGTAGGTAAGGCGCAGGTTCACATTCTCGGTAGGATTGAAACGGAGGTTGGCTCGAGGCGAGAAGATAACATGATTCATCAGGTTATGCTTGTCCAGTCTACCACCCAAAAGGAAACTCCACTGTTTGTTCTTCCACTCATTTTGGAAGAAGAAGCTACCTATGCGCACATCTTGCTTAAAGTGGCGATCATAACCAAGGATAACATCCTTTAATCCATCAAAGTTATACTCAGCGCCAAGGGTCAGGTCAGAAGGCATGAAGAGCAGTTTGTCAAACGAGTGAACATACTGCGTACCAGCAACATAAGTAAGATCGTGTGTTGTGCCGTATGCCTTTTCAGCCATTGCTATGTCTTCTTCAGAACCCTCTCCTATGCCACCATAATAACTATTGCGGGCTGTGGTTTGAAAAGAGAAATAAGCCGACAGTCGGTGTTTCTCATCAGGAGAAAAGAAGTCGTATGTAAGTCCACCACCCTGAATGTCATGTTCTACCTGCTCTGTAACATTAGCCACATGTGCTATTTGGTCGAGCATATTTCCGCCACGGCGAAACTCATGGATGCCGTGATACTGAAGACTCAACTTTGAATAAGGACTAAGACGAAGATAAGAGTTGAGCCCAAATGTTTGGCTTTTCAGCTCTGGCACCTCGGTATATCCATCTCCATCATGATCATAGCCTTGGCGGGTGCGCGTCTGCCCATAAGCATACACGCCCGCCTTGTTGTCATCGGTTACCAGCGACACATTGCCCATCGTAACATTGTCAAACGAATTGGCTCCGCCCTGCGACATAAAGGTGTGTCCGAAGGAAGCCGAATTGCGGATAGGTTCCTTGGTAATGATGTTGATGGTTCCACCGATGGCCGACGCGCCAAAGAGGGCCGAGCCACCACCACGAACCACCTCTACGCGGTCAATCATATTAGTAGGAATTTGCTCCAAGCCATAAACGCCGTTCAACGAAGAAAACACAGGACGCGAATCGACCAAGATTTGAGAGTAGTGGCCATCAAGACCATTAATGCGCACCTGGGTGAAGCCACAGTTTTGGCAGTCGTCTTCGGTGCGCACACCAGGCTGAAAGTTGAGCCCTTGTGCCAGACAAGTGCTCTGTGTGATGTCAAACAACTTTTCACCAATCACGTTCACCAGGTTTGGCGCCAGTCGGCGTTTGGTTTCGTTTCTATTGGCCGAAACAACCACCTCGTCAAGATCCATGTCGCTTGGTGCAAGATTAAAATTCAGTTCCTTGCTGGTATCTTTCTTAATAGCTATACTCTTGCTTTGAGTAGTATAACCCATGTATTTAACCTCGATAACGAGCGTACCCTCAGGCAAGTTTTTCAGAAAGAAATGACCTGTATTATCGGTCGTGGTACCGATAGTTGTTCCTTTCACTTGCACAATAACAAAAGGAAGATGTTCGCCCGTCTTGGCATCTTTCACATGTCCATAAACATTGGCATCGGTTTTTTTCTTTTCGTCACCGCTATTGTTTACAGAAGCAACAACACGTCCGTTGTCATCATTTACAATAATTTTGTTGTTAACGTCGGCTGCTTGAACCACAAATGAGACTGTCAATGCGCCAGAAAGGAGCATCAACTGATAAATCTTTGATTTCATTTTGTAAAAAAAGCGTTTATAAATTCAAATATCAAGGATACACATTATCCTAAAAACCGTCTTTATACGATCTATACAAAGGGTCAATTAAAACCTTAAATCAGTTAAAAACGGATGCAAAAGTAATATAAACTTTATTTTTAACAAAAGGAAGCCAACATTTTTTAAGTTAATAAATTGCAACGTCTCATATTCGTATACACTAAAACACATCATTTTTAGGTATTGCAAAATTGATGAATAAATAGTATCTTTGCAAAAAAACAAGTTGTACCTCGGCATAAATGAAAGGAAGATGATGACAGAAATGACAACCATAATGATTATCGGACTTCTGCTTCCGCTATTAGGAACGATGTTTGGCTCAGCTTTCGTCTTTTTGATGAAAGACGAGATGTCGGTTCGATTGCAGAAGTCGTTATTAGGCTTTGCCTCAGGCGTAATGGTGGCAGCCTCTGTGTGGTCATTGCTCATACCAGCAATGGAGATGGAAGCCGATAGCGGCAAATGGGCCGTAGTGCCCGCAGCCGTAGGTTTTCTTTTGGGCATAGGCTTTCTGCTGCTCATCGACGAGCTAACGCCCCACCTTCATATCGGAACCGACAAGCCCGAAGGCATACGTTCACATTTGTCGAAAACCGCCATGCTTGCCCTTGCCGTAACTATACACAATCTGCCCGAAGGCATGGCAGTAGGCGTGGTGTTTGCCGGTGCCGAAAGTGGTGCCGCTTATATCTCATTTGCCAGCGCCCTATCAGTATCATTAGGCATAGGCATTCAGAACATCCCTGAAGGCGCCATTATCTCTATGCCCATGCGGGCAGCGGGCAACAGCCGCTGGAGGTCGTTCATGTTAGGATCATTAAGCGGAGTAGTTGAGCCCATCGGTGCCGTGGCCGTTATCGCGCTTGCCACACTTCTTACGCCCGCCCTCCCCTACCTACTTGCCTTTGCAGCCGGAGCCATGTTCTACGTGGTGGTAGAAGAGCTAATACCCGAAGCCTCAAGCGGCCAGCACAGCAATCTCAGCACCATAGGCTTTGCCATCGGCTTTGTGCTGATGATGGTGCTCGACGTGGTGATGGGGTGAGACATGTGTGTTTCTTAACCCATCCACATCTTAGTATTCAATTTAAGACATAACCCTTTCTATTGGCACTTTTGCGAGTGCCTATATATTGAATTTTTAAGATTATATTTGTTTGGAAAAATTCGTTTTTCAAGGATTTATTTGTTTGGAAAATTTCGTTTTTCAAGGATTTATTTGTTTGGATAATTTTATTTAGTTATCTTTGTAACTGAAATACAATAATTTACGAATCATAATGTATTACAAGAGAATAATAGATAAATATCTATCAGAATGGGCTTCACGCGATATACGTAAACCTATTCTACTTCGAGGGGCACGTCAGGTGGGCAAGTCTTCTGCCGTGCGTCATTTAGGCAAGCAATTCAAAAACTTTTTAGAAATAAATTTTGAGATGGAGCCTCAATACAAAGCTATCTTCAAGCCCGACCTAAATGTCAATCGTATCGTTATGCAGATTTCTGCAATATCAGGAGCAAGGATAGAAGAAGGTGAGACCCTTCTCTTTATGGATGAGATACAGGAGTGCCCAGAGGCTATCATGTCATTACGTTTCTTCAAAGAGAACATGCCAAAGCTTCATGTTATTGCAGCTGGATCCCTATTAGAGTTCGCCCTTGCAGAATTACCAACATTTGGCGTAGGTAGAATCCATTCTATGTTTATGTATCCAATGACCTTCGATGAATTTCTTCTTGCTAACAAAGAAGATTTATTACTCGAAGCTCGTAACGCAGCATCTGCACAATCACCTCTTCCAGAACCATTGCACGAAAAGTTAGTCAGTCTTCTTCGCACATATATGCTCGTAGGAGGCATGCCCGAATGTGTTGGCAAATGGGTTGAGACTCACGATTACTTGCTTTGTCAGGAAGTTCAAGATGACATACTTGTAAGCTATGAAGACGACTTTCCTAAATACAAGAAAAAAGCTGATGTCGATTTACTTCGCAACATATTGCGTAGTGCTGCCATACAAGCCACGAAAAAGTTTGTCTATACAAAAGTAGGCGACTATAAAACCGCAGAAGTCAAGAGTGCGCTCAATCTACTCATACTTGCAGGATTACTAATCCCCGTAACTCATACCAGTGCCAATGGACTTCCTTTAGGTAGCGAAGCAGACAATTCCTATCGTAAGATTCTATTCTTTGACTGTGGACTTATGTTACGACTTTTAGGTATCACCATAGGCGATACTACCATACTTACCACCCAAATACTTACAGCCACAGCAGCCGACCTTGTCAACAAGGGTACGATGGCAGAACTCGTAGCTGGTTTGGAAATGCTTCACTATATGACACCCAACTTACGACATGAGTTGTATTATTGGGTACGTTTGTCAAAGAATTCATTAGCAGAGATTGACTATCTCTTGCCATCGCACCTTACTATTCTCCCCATAGAGATCAAAGCTGGAAACCAAGGTGGAATGAAAAGCCTGTGGGCTTTTATGCGTGAGAAACATCTCAGCGAGGCAATTCGTTGCTCATTAGAGAATTTTGGAGAGTTTAGTTACACCGACAAAGAAGATGCCGCTGCCGTTCGTCACGTCAGCGTTTTCCCTCTATATGCCGTTTCACAGATAATAAAATCTACAACAATTGGTTAGTACCCAATATAGGGCATAGCCCAAAATATATAGGCATTTTTGCGAGTGCCTATATATTTTGGGCTCGATATGGTGATGGAGATGTTAGTCGTTAGGTAACCTCTTCGCCTTACGCGGAACAAAAAGGAAAGAACAAAATTGCCAAAGCAGAGAGAGCAAACCAAACTTGTTTGAGGTTTGCCGAGTCGTGATGACATTCGATGAAATCAACTTCCCAATTGCTGCTATAAAGTTTCTCATTATGCGTATAGTTTTTATACGAATGAGCGATTAACAAACATCTATGCTGCCAGCATAACACGTCAATTAATCGCTCACCAACCCATTGCTTATCTTACCATTGCTTCTTTGATGCTTTCTACAATATACTGCACATCATCATCTGTCACATACGGACCAGCTGGTAAACAGAAGCCCACTTTGAAGAGTTCTTCCTCAATACCATTAGTATATACAGGAGCATCCTCATACACAGGTTGTTTATGCATAGGTTTCCATACCGGACGACACTCCACCTTCTTCGAAAGCATAAACACACGCAGCGCCTCTACATTTTCGTTAGGCTGACAGTCGGTTGTTGCCGAATCAACGGCATGAATTACACCTGCAGCACCCCCTACGGCAGTCTTGATAACTTCCTTGTAGGCGTTCTCTTGTCCTTGAATTTTCACATCCTTGTCCAAGGTTGCAGCACAAAGCCAGAAGTTGGCATCATAGCGTTTGTCGGCAGGTTGCTTGTGAATATGCACACCAGGCACATCCTTCAGCAGCTCCTCATACAGCGCCTGCACATGCTTGTGGTGCGCAATATGGTCGTTCAGCACCGTCATCTGACCACGACCAATGCCAGCACACACGTTCGACATACGATAATTGTAGCCAATAGCCGTATGCTGATAGTAAGGATAAGCGTCGCGCGCCTGAGTGGCATACCACATCACCTCGTTGGCATCCTCGGCATTGCGACAAATCAGCGCGCCACCACCTGAGGTAGTAATCATCTTATTGCCGTTGAACGACAGCACGCCATACTTACCAAACGTGCCCAATACCTGACCATTGAAGCGTGAGCCCATACCCTCGGCAGCATCCTCCACAACGGGTATACCATACTTGTCGGCAATAGCCATAATCTCGTCGATGCGATACGGCATACCATACAGTGCCACAGGCACAATAGCCTTCGGATATTTACCCGTCTTCTCCTTACGATCAAGGATAGCCTTCTCAAGCAAAGCAGGGTCCATATTCCACGTCTCATCCTCCGAGCCCACAAACACAGGCTTAGCACCAAGATAAGTAATAGGATGGCTCGAAGCACAGAACGTAAAACTCTGCACCAGCACCTCGTCGCCAGCCTTCACGCCACAGCCTATCAGTGCCAAATGCACCGCAGCCGTACCTGCCGACAAGCACACCACCTTACGGTCAAGCGGCTCTGTACCATCATTCTTGCTATTGGCAAACGCCTCCAAATCCTTCTCGAAGGCATTCACATTCGGACCCATTGGCACCACCCAGTTGGTGTCGAAAGCCTCCTTCACATATTTCTGTTCCAGACCAGCCTCACTCATGTGGGCAAGGCACAAGTAAATTGTTTTTCTTTCCATAATTGAAAAATTATTTATTATTCGTATGTTTTAAACAATACTGATTTTTCAAAAATACACAGTGGTGCGACATGGAAATCATAGTCCATATCGCATATATAAAAATCAGAAAAATCTAATAGGAAGTTCCCCACCGCAGTATCGCTCTGCGCCATGCCGCCACTCGGGAGAGGATTGTATTAAGAGTTTTTTATTTCTTCACAACAAATATCTATGGTTTACGATACTATCCTCAGATACCCACACAACATTATCGTTTCTTTCCTTTTCCAAATAATTCAGATAGTGCAAAAAACCGATTAAGCGAAACAAAAGCGAATTAATTCGTTTTAATTTAAGCCCTAATTTGAGTGCTTACGTAGTGGTTTCGCTCCACAGACACAAGCCTATTCAATCATACCTGCTAAAGCATGTAAGGTTATTAACCTAAATAAGTGGGTAAATCAATTTTTGTTAACCTACCATCGAAAAATGATTTTGCTATATCAATATCCGCGTCATATTGTTTCTTCATCAAATACTTCAATGTATTACGAAATCGTTGCAACTCTTCATTATCAAGAATCATAGCAAATAGGTTTCTTAGTTTAGCATCCTCAGCAGCTTGTATACGCTTCGTTTCCTTTTTAAAGGATTCAAGCGTTGAAGGATAGCCAGCATCCTTTAAATTTATGCCAAGTTGTTTTGCTGCATCCAACAAAAATTTATCCATAGCAGGTTTTACAGTAAACATAAAACGTTTCCTGTCTGAGTGAATATACATTGTTATATGTACATTCTCACCATCTGCCTCACACCCATTATCATATTTTTCAAAACCACTATCTAATGTTGCCATCCGCTTATCAGCATCAATTATGCCAATAGCAAATTCGTTAGATTTATTTACAGCCTTAGCCACTTCATTACAAGTGCTTTTATGCTTAACATAACCACCTAATATAAATCCCACCAAATTTGTATCTACATTACATTCTGGAAAAACATTCATTTGTTTCATGATTCAGCAATAAAAGCATCAAAATTAAAGAACGCATCAGCACCATTATCATATATATCTTGAACATCCTGCTCCGAAGCTGTTTTAATGTTATATCCGCCTTCTACTGGATATGTAAGAAACAACTTGAAATTCTCTATTTTCTCTTGCAATAAATGACTTAAAACATAAGGACTATGTGTTGCAATGAAAAAGAAATTTTTATGCGTCTTACTATTCAACATATCCACAACCATATTCATCAGTTGAAATTGTGTTGGTGGGAAAAGATTACTTTCTGGTTCCTCCAAAAAAATTTCAGCATGATCAGTATTCAATAGACTGTCTGCATTCTTCTTAAATTTTGCTGCAGACTTGTCATCTGGGAAGACATAGTCTTTTCCTTCTATATGCACGATAACAGGGTTGCTATACACTTTCTTCTCATCAACATTGTTATATATACGCTCGTAAAGCACATTTAACAAATTGTACGAAAGTTGTTTCTCTGAAAAAGTTTTTTCCTTTTCTGTCTTTTCCGCCTTATATATATGCTTATCAAGATAATGTAAATGAACAAACTGAGGAATTAAAGACTGAATACCACTTGAACTATTCATTAAATCAAGACGAACACCATTTACAACAATAGCATCAGCACCAGAAATTTCATCATATTCATACGAAATACCCGTACCAAGAATATCATGTTCTTTCTTTATAAACTTCTTCGCAATATCAAAATCCGCTTTAAAATCAAGTATATTATCATAGTTTGTTTCCAGTCGTTCCCAATTAGAGACAAGAGAAATCATATTTCTTTCAGCTGGAACATACGAAACTTTAGGACGCTTATAGTTCCATCGTTTGGTATTCCATTCATGCTTAAACATACGTGTTGAATTATCATATTCGAAACTCATATATGGTGAACTATAAGCAATATAAGTATCGGGCCACACATATCCTTTAGCATGGTAATAAGAAATCAGTCCTGCAATAAAATAATCTCCATCAAAAAACTCCTTTGCCGATTGTCTCAATACAATTCGCTTCTCCACCCAACTGCAATAACATGCGACCATCATAGCACAGCTCTTTCCAGAACTCTGCAAACCAATGATAAGGTTTATTTGACTTAAATCTATGTCAACATTCCTAAGAGGCCCAAAATTTCTTATTTTAATATGTTTCATTTGCACCAACGATATATATATTTTAATCTTACAAAGATAGTAAAATTGTTTTATATCAGCAAAAAAGTTATATTTTTTAGCACACTTACGAATTACTTCTGACAACAATACTGTAGCAGGTAGTGGTTTCGCTCCACAGGCACAAGCCTATTCAATCATACCTGCTGAACCTTTATTTAAATAATCATTAATCACTACAAATTAATAATCACTCAAACTTCCTCTCCTGCGAACTTCACTTTAAAGCCTAAAACTGTTGCAAATATCATTTCGATATCTTTCCAAAACGAGTAATGACGATAATAATAACAGTTCAGGCGTACTTTGTCAGGATAGATAACCGTATCATTATATTCAATAGCTATCTCTTGCATCGAACGTTTGTCTCCCTCAGCTTGTTTCTTTGCCACATATTCAGAAATCATTTCATCCTCCAGACGATACTTAAGCGTAGCAGGACCAGTAATACCAGGGCGCAGCTTCAGCACATCACGGTCGTCACCAGTCAGCTTGTCGGCATATCCAGGCACATCAGGACGAGGTCCGACAAAAGACATGTTACCAATCAGCACATCCCACAGTTCTGGCAGCTCATCAATCTTATAATGGCGCAACTTTGCTCCAAAAGGAGTGATACGACTATCGCCAGCCACCGAAACAGACGAGCCACTGTGCTTCACCGTCATCGAACGAAACTTATGACAGGTAAACAACTTGCCATCCTTTCCCACTCTCTTCTGACAGAAGAAAGCTGGACCACCCGGCATTTTCTTATGGATTAAAAATGCTACTATGGGGAATATCCACCAAATCAAAAGCAGTCCACAAAAGGACGCAATAATGTCAAAGAGTCTTTTGAATATCATAAAGCAATTATTATCTATAACGATTTTTATTTGAACGTATACTATATTGTTTCTCGATTTCTAAATATGATATATAGCCTGTCTTTTTTTGAAGGCTCTTTCGCCACCTTCAAGTATTTCACAGCATAAAGAACGTGTTTCAGTGTTGTCAATTGACCCACTACTCATAACAACAGTCCTTGTACTTGTACTTTTCAGTGGTACAATTAATTCCGCATCACCCAATACTGCAATATTAGCATTATGAGTGACAATTATCACTTGACGATGTTCTTTAATTCTTCTTAGATTTCTTACAATTGACTTATAGATAAATTCACTATCCAAATTATCTTCTGGCTGATCTATCAATAGTGGTTTCTTGCTATCAGACTGCAACAAAATAGCCAAAAGTATTGATTGTTGTTGCCCCATCGAAAGTTGATATAACGTTCTATTAGAATAAACCTTTTTTCCATTAGCATCTATCACTTTCTTTGCAACAGTAATATTGGGCAAATCATCTATCTGTTCGCTTTCAAAGTCTTCATATGCATAGTTTTCTATACACTTCTGAAGAAAATTTGTTTTGTCTTCATTGCTAAAGACACGAATTCCTGACGTGTCACAAATGCTATCCATAAAAGAAAAATCTCTACGTGCTGCCAACCGAGATAATTCAACAGGAGATTTAGCCTTCACAATAGCGTCTACTTTGGCTTTGCTTCTCCATGGGCAAATTGCAGATATTGTCTCTCTAAACGTGGGAGAATATAACTCAAGTTTCGGATTTAGAATTCAAGCCGTTTGA
>UMGV01046090.1_pt1 | contig 24901 bp, 14 predicted proteins | sample 1965361 | NCBI WGS metagenome assembly UMGV01 (sample SAMEA4836081, study PRJEB28245) | human gut metagenome | biome: gut microbiome; material: fecal sample | place: Denmark | collected 2008
CATGATTATATTGCCACGGACTTATGCAACTGTGCCGTTTTGGCACAATGTCAATAATATGCACCGTAATACCGGTAGTGGCGATGCTCTGCTCCACATGGCAGATAATAAAAAACTTTTCTGCCGACGAAGGTGTAATAAACGGCAAGGCTGCCTGTCTTATGGATGAAGTTTAACAAATAAAAATTAAAATAACAATTAAAAAACAATTAGAATTATGGAAGGATTAACCGCAATTTTCATGTCGTTGCTCATCCCAATCGTGGCAATAGCTTTTGGTTGCTGGACAGTTATTAACAAGAAGAATAGGGACAAGGACATCAGACAGCTGCTCATCGAGAACAACATTGACATAGAGCGTGCAAAACTGCTTATTGATGATGTAGAGAAGAAGGGCAACAAATATTCTTATCTCCGCACGGGGCTTATTGCAGTAGGCATGGGACTTGGAGCGTTGGCCGACTATCTGCTCGGACTCGATTTCAACCATTCAGGTCTCTACCCTTACATCATCCTCGTCGTTGGTATGGGATTAGGAATGCTCACCTCTTTCTTTATAGAGCAGAAGCTGAATGATAAGGAAAAACAGGATGGCGGCGTTGCCGAATAGGCGCAGGAAAGATTTTTTTGTGTTTGTCGTGAAGTTGTGACGATAATTTTTTAAAGTAGATAAGTTAAGATTAGTAATTTAGTTTTTTTCTCGGAAAATCCTCCAACCGGCTTGGGAAAGTCGTAGTTGGAGGATTTTTTCAAGTCAATGACAAGCATCGGAAACCTTGACTTTTTAACACTTTCTAATCGCTGAGAGTGCCGACGCTGCGCAGAAATTCTACTTTGGAGCAGAAAATCGCAAAATTGGGCGGTTTTGTTATTGCGCTGATTGTCAGTTGATTATAAATTTCGCTCACGCCTGCCTCATAAAAAGAAGGCTTCTTTGCATGCAAAACAAGGCTTCCTTGCATGCTGAACAAGCCTTGTTTGTATCAAAAAACGAATGGTTTTGGCACGCAAACAAGGCTTCTTTTTACCCGAAAGCCGCTTGTTGGGGGCCGAAGGCAGTGGTGTTGGCACGAGAAAGCAGCAAAAATGCCGCCTTGGAAACTCTAAAACGCAAGTTGCCGATGTCAAAAAAAAATACAATTTTGCGGTTGTTTTAACACTTTCGCTCGTGCTTTTTTTCTTGTTTGTGGCTTAGGCGGTTGCCGTCCGCCGCGTCATTTCCTCCGCCTGTGGCGAATTCGTCTCCTTCAGCAGCATGAATATTGATTTTAACCTGAATTATCACGGTTTTTATTGCTTTTTTATTCCATTTGGTTGATTTTAGCATTTGTTTGTCGAAGTGTGAAAAATAATTTGTAATATTTCACGAAAAAGTTTTGGTAGATTAAAATGTTGTGCTATATTTGCAAAATTAAGGGTAATCTAAGTCCCCCAAAGGACACAAAAATTGAATACACCGTCATTCTTCTGAATCTACTATTATGGCTAACAATAACGAAATCTCAGCGAACGGGAACAGTTCGTGCCTTACCTATTTCTTAACAAAGTTGGGGATGGTTTTATCAAGGACAAAAGACACTGTCGTCAAGGATTTTATTGGTGACATGCCTTCGTATATTCGCGAATTGGATGCTTCCAAATTCGACGGCAATTGCACTTTGGAGGATGTCAAGAACAACTATCTCAAGGCTGAAAAGGGGTTCACGGCCTTTGTTGACAAGATTTTCTACAGGTTGGGCTACGACTTGTCCCATTTTGAGGAGTCGAAGGAGCTTTACAACCTTGTAAATTCTATCTTTGACACGTCCATGAAACTTGCCGAGGCAATGAACACGCTTGGCGGCGACATTGCCAGCGACCCACAGCTCAACCAGTTGGTGAAGGCAGTGCAGGAACAGGCTGAGAAGGACGATTTGTCTAATTTCCTCATGGCCGGCGGCGAATGGGGCAAGTTGAAGGACATGGGCGGCAAGGATCCCGACTGGCTTGACAAGCTTCAGGCTGTCATGGATTTGGTTAAGACGCTCTTCACCCTCATGAAGAAGTTCCGCGACATAGAATGGGACAAGATGGAGGAGGAACTGGGCGATTTCGGCACCTATATGAAAGACACCTTCCCCGAAAGGTTCTTCGACTATATTCTCGCCGTGTTCCTGAAGAACATGCGCAGCGTGTATGCCGACGACATTGCCAGCGTAATGGATTTCATAAAGACCTTGCATGACGAGGCCATAAGCGCATACACGCAACTCTATGACGACCTGCGCAATGCTGTAGTAGAAGAGCTTAAAGACAAATTGCAGGATGCGTCCGACTTGCAAAATCAAGTGGGGGGGGGAATTGCGCCATGGTCTGCGCAACATGTCGCTCGCCCTTCGCACGCGCTTCCGCGTGCTCATGGAAGACTTGGAGCGCAGCGGCATCTTAGACACCTACATGCAGATGTCGAGAGTGTGCGAGCGCATCTATGCCGTGCTCGACTTCTGTCAAGTTATACTAGAGGAGACAATTGACCTTTCGGCTTTCGTGCCCCAATTGCCCGGCGTGCCGTCGCTTAGCGAAACTAAGTTCAATCAGTTGGGCAATGCCCAAACAGAGCTTGGCAATCTGCTTGAGAGTGTCAAGAAACTCGATTTGCCCGATGTGAAGTTGGGCAAGCTGCAAAAGCAGGCCGATGAGGTAGTGGACATCGTGAACAAGGACATTGATGACGCCATAGACCATGTGGGCAGCGACCTCGATGACGCCTTGGATTATGCCAACAAGGGAGTCACTGAAATTATTGGCAATGTGAACAATAACATTGCAAATGTGAACAAGGCCCTCCAATCTGCCGAAAACGCCGTTCGGCATAATTTGCCCACAATCACCTATTATGTTATAGAGTGGAACCGCATTGGCGACATTTTCACCAATCCTATTGACTATTTCAAGAAGCTCTATCCCATAAACAGTTACGAGGATGCCGAGGAGTTGATGACAAAAATCATCAACGTGGCACGCGCGTTCAATAGCGACATACCCGATTTTGACTCTATAAAGCGTTTGCTCTACGACATGCTTGTGCGCATTGAGAACAAGATTGTCACCGAGTTCAAGGACAGTAATGTACCCGATGTCCTAAAGCAGTTTAAGAACTTTGTGAGAGACTTGCTGAGCATGCTCGAGCATATCACCGTGCAGATGCTCCGAACCTTGCGCCAGTCGTTCAAGGAGCTGGAAAATCTTGGCGACGACGCACTCGACACTGCCAATAACATCTGGATTGACTTCGGCCGCGCCGTGAGTGACGGTATAAACAAACTTGAAAATGAATTTAAGGACGGCAAGGAGCAGATATGCATAGGCGACATTACGTTCTATCGTGGCGGAAACTTTGCTACCCAAGGCAAGCTCATGGAGTCAATATTCCTCGACCCGCTCGAGAGAGCGTTCAAGGAGACGCACCGCAAATATGCAGACTCTCTGTTCAAGGTGCCCGATACATCCAAGTTTGAAGAGATATTCAATACCACCAATGATTCTACAAAGAATCTGCTCAATAATTATAAAATCATCCTCAACGAGATTGACGAATACGTCGATGCCCTGCTGTCGCCAAAGACATACAACGCAAGGTTCAACGCCATTCTTGTTGATTTGAGGACAGAGTTCAACAGGCAGACTAAGAACTTCCCCAAGTTCGACTGGGACAATGCCGACCAATTCAACAACTTCATAGGCGGACGGCTTAAGGCCATTGCGAATGGCAAGGATGCTTTCCCGGCCATTTCTTCATTCGATTTCGGCGACTATCTCGACATTATCGGCAAGGGCGTACAGACACTCGTGCCCACAAGTCCCGACATCTTCTACTCGCGTTTCTACGACGCCACAAGCAAATACCTCAATACGTTGCTCGACAAGGGTGGCGAGTTGGGCAGCCTTGTCGATGAGACTAAAGACAACTACCGCTCGCTCATCGAGGGATTTATCCGCGACCTGTTCACGGCCTACTGGGTGGAGCTTCAACGCGAACTGCTGCGCCGCTTCTTCAGTCCGTACATCAACTATCTGCAAAGCCTTGCCAAGCAGTGGTGCTTCATATCGCTTGTTCCCAATGTCGTCGAAGCAGTGTGCATAGCCATTGACGAACTGGATATCACATGTCACACCAATTTGGACAAGTTCGAAGGCACAATAGACAATGTAGCCAACATTTGCGAGTCGGTCTATGAGGAAACGACGGGCAGCGCACTTGTGCCGAAAACCACCATTAAAATCTCCGATACGGTGAGAAGACTGCTTGAGCTTATTCTCGATGCCAAGAATCTCGCCGATGAGGCAAAGAACATTGAGGATTGGCGCGACGGTCTGCGCTTCATGCTGCATTTCTATCAGGCCATACCTGATGAGGTGAAGGACTATCTGCGCGACATAATACATCTGCCCATGTGGAACTTCGACGACATACATCTGCCCGACTATCGCCTTGACACCAAAAACAAGTTTCTTGCAGTCAACCTCGTACATTTCGAGGAGACATCTGTGGGCAAAGGCCATAGTGTCGGTGGAGGCATCGATATGCAGCTGCTCGCCTTCATCGGACCAAAGAAGAAGAAAAACGAAGATGCGCCAACCACATACGGCATCTACATCATTCCCACGCTGAAGGGCAATCTGGACTATGCCCAGCAGTTGGGCGACAACCATGTGCTTGAGATAGGGGCAACGGTGGACTTGAACGAAAACGGCATCGACTCAAAGCCAAATAAGGATGAAAAGATAATCGACTCGTTCAAGAACGGTCTGCTCGGCATGTTCGTGACAGGAAAGGTGAACGAGAAAGAACTCACCGTGAAAGACCTGGAGGTGGACTGGTTGTGCAGTTCCGATTGCGTTAAGGCACGGCTCAACATGCTGTTCAAGCGCGGCAAGGTGAGCGGCGGCAAGGTGGTGGATACCTACCCCGTGAAATTCTTTGACGCCAAATACGCCTCGCTCACATTGGGCAACTATCCGCAGTCGCTATATTTAAGCTACGACAAGAAATTCGATTTCGGCATTGAGAGCCAAATCAACGATTTAGAACTTGTATTGAAGCTGCGCGAGAGCAACGACTTCATGAAGCGTATTCTGAAGGAGGACATCGTTCTCAACCTCGAAAAACTAAAATTAGGCTATTCGCTAAGCAAAGGCTTCGATATCGACGGCGGCTTCATGGCCAAGATACCGTTCAATTCAGACCTCGACCTGAAGTTTGTCCGTTTCAATGGATTGGAGCTTCAGCTTGGCGGTGCCAGCGGCGGCCTGAAGTCGATGCTCAACATGAACTTTACGGTAGACTTCAACGCCGTCACCATCACCTTCCCCAACATGTCGCTCGGCTTCAACTTCAATCTGTTCAAGTCTAACGGCTCGTTCGGCGACTTCGACTTCATGCCTAAATTCGAGTTCCCCACAGGCTTGGGCATCGGCATAGACATTTCGGGCATCAAGGGCTTGGGCGCACTCAACTGGGACAAGGAGAAAAAGTCGTTCACGGGATTCCTCGAACTTGATGTCTTCAGTCTGTTCGCCGCAAGCGCACTACTCACCTTCGACATGCAGAAGAAGGACGGCACACCGGGCTTCTCCATGTTTGGTGCCGTCAGCGTCACGTTCTCTCCGGGCATACAGCTCGGCCTGGGATTCACCCTCTCGCGTGTGGGCGGCTCGTTGGGCATCAACCGCATGCTTGACTCCAAGGCTTTGAGCGATGCCACTCACGACGGTTCGCTGTCGTCGCTCATGTTCATCGAAAACCTGGCCGACAACATGGACACCATGCTCAGCAGTCTTTCGGTGTACTATCCTTCAAAGGACGACCAGTTCTTCGTGGGACTCATGGGGCGTGTTGACTGGGCAAAGATTTTCTCGCTCGATGTTGGCCTGTTCATTCAGGCTCCAAGTCCTGCCGAGGTGCTCATCATCGCATCGTTCTCCATGTCGGTGTGCGAGGATTTTGACAAACTACTGTGCATCAATGTAGACCTTTTTGGCCGCATCAACGTGATGCGTGGAATCTTCATTGACGCATGCATCCACGATTCCTACATTGTGGGTATAGAGCTTTATGGCGACATTGCCCTGCGCATATTGTGGGGTGGCTCGCAAAAGGGCTTCCTCATCTCGGCCGGAGGCTTCCATCCCGAGTACACTCCGGCTGCCGGCTACGAGCTGCCGTCCAAGATGCGGCGCTTGGGCCTGAAGCTTGATTATGGAATAATGAAGATGTCGCTTGAAACCTATTTTGCTGTCACTTCAAACAGCATACAGTTTGGTGCCGACGCGCGTCTGCTCATAGGATGGGAAAACAAGTTCGACATTTCGGGCAAGCTCGTCTTCAACGTGCTCTTCCAGTGGAGTCCGTTCTATTTCTCTACCGACATTTCTGTCGGTGTGGCAGTGCATGTGTTTGGCGCGAAGCTGTGCGCCATCAACCTTGCTTTCGCACTGAGTGGCCCAGCACAGTGGCACGCCAAGGGCGAAGCCTCGTTCTGGTTCCTGTTTGTCAAGATTGGAGTCGACTTCAGTCTCACGTGGGGCAAGAAGCAGAAGGACAGCAACAGCAACCGCATCGACGTGAAGCCGTTGTTTGACGCCAGCTTTGACGATGCCTCCAACGCCTATTGGAAGACGCTCACATCCGACCTCTCCGACAACCTTGTGATGTTGGCCGAAATAGCTTCGGGCAAAGGCATCGTGGTGCATCCGTCAGAAAGGCTCACGTTCTGTCAGGAGAATGTTCCACTTAATACGAAGCTCGACCATTATGGCGAGGAGGACATCAACGACTTCAACGAGCTCTCGCTCGAAGAAATAACTGTTGGCGACACAGTGATACCGAAGGATGAAATAACGCCAGTGCAGACGTTATTTGCTCCTAACCAGTTCAAGAATATGTCGAATGATGACAAGCTGCATAGCGAATCGTTCATAAACATAGACGGCGGATTCGAGTTGTCTGGCAAGAATTTCAACGAAAAATGTGCCACCTCTCAACTGGTGGATAATGAATATGAAGTGGGAGTGCGCAAGATGAATGAGACTGCCATCAACAATTGGCGGAAATACATAGCTCTTTCTAATGATTCCAAGAAGCCTGATAAACCCGGTAAACCTGGTAAGCCTGTCAAGAGAATCCTTGACCATGGCATTTCTATCAGAAAGCCGACATGGACATCGGTCTTCCCCGAAAAAGAGAAGAGTCCCTCTCCAGCACGTTCGTCGCGACGCAGAAACGAAGAAGGTTTCAATCGTTATGTACGACAGGCAGACGAATATCTGATGCGCGACCTTAACAAATTATCAGACCAACTTTAAAATAAGCCGAACGTTATGAAGACAGAAAAAACATATTACTTTCCTTACGTCAGACGAGGATTGAGTAACTGCATTTCAGAGCAGGACACATTAGGTACTGAAACCGAAACAGAGGCCATAGAGCGCTGTCAGGTGCAGATTTCCGCAAAGATGCTGGCAACTTCTGTGAATACCGAGAACGCTGACAGGAAGTCGAAAGAGCAAGAGGAACCGAAACAGTATGGTATCACGCAAAGCAAGATTGTAAATATCGTTGGCCCTGGCGATGTCATGGGAGTGAACCGCCCCGCCATTTCAAAAATAATGCCTTCCGACCAGTTTGTGGGTTTCTCGATAGACTATTTCCCCTACATAGAGTTTTGGGAATCAGACTTCGCATGGCGTTACACTCCGGCCGCTCCAGTGGTGGGAGAGGGAAACAACGTGCAGAGATTGCGTCCGTGGCTGGCTTTGATTGTGTGCGAGGCGGAAAAGTGCAAGGTTTCGCAAAATATGAGTGGCCGTAGCGTTGTGGAGCTTAAAATAGCCGACGAAGACGAATATGCTGCTATCTTCGTGCGCCAGCAAGACACATGGAAGATGGCGCATGCACAGGGCTATATATCCGATAAGGCGGAGTTCTGCCGGCTTTTGGCTTTGCGCCGTTCTGAGAATGTGGACGGCAAATGGCAACCCGTGAAGTTGAAGGAGGGAATAGAATACACAGTGATGCTTGTTCCCACATTCGAGACAGGACGACTGAAAGGTTTGGGTAAGAACTGCACAGGCGTGCTCGCACAGAAATGGGCGTGGGAGGACACGCTTGCCGACCAGAAAGCCAAGCACGAGGATCCGTTGTCGTTCCCCGTTTACTTTTCATGGTCTTACGTGACGGGTGGACAGAGCTTCGACTCATTGGTGGAGAATTTGGCTCCCAAAACTCCCGACAAGTCGTCTATCAAGGTGGATGTCACCGCCATGGGCAACGGCTTCGACTACTCACTGTTCGATGAGAACAGTCAGCCCAAACGCAGAGTCATGGACATGCCGGCACCTGTGCGTGTGCCTGGCGAAAAAGACACGCCTACATTCCCCAACGAGGCTGTGGCTGACGAGAAGCCTCTGGCCGAAAGATTGAAGGAAATATTGTCAATGAACCCCGTGTTCAACGACAACCTTGAAGAGATAGGTAGGGTAGATGGTTGCGACATCTCGCAGGAAACCGACGATCCATGGATTACTCCGCCCGTGTATGGTGCGCGCCATATCATGGCTACATCGTTAGACAAGGAGCTTAACGAGAAGAACAACACGCAGTGGCTCACGCAACTCAATCTTGACACGCAGTATCGAGCTGTGGCAGGATTGGGCAAGCGCACCGTGCAGCTGAATCAGGAGGAGTTTATGAACCGTGCATGGAAGCAGATAGATGTTGTGCAGGCCATGAACCGCAAACTCTATGCAGCCTTGGCAAGCTATAAAACTGGCATCTCTACCCAAAGCCGTATGTATGAGTGGATAGACGGAAGCTCAGACCATTTCATCGCCAACCTTATGCGCAACCTTGGTGGCACTATTGACATGAAGGCTGACAATGGTGTGTCGCTCGCAAGCATATTGAAAGGCAAGAACATCCCTGAGTCGTTTGCCAGCGCATCCTTCCAGCGTGAGAGCGAGCATGTGGCCGAATTGACGAATGACATGAACACCACAACGATGATGGAGAACATCGCGGCTAACCAGATTTTCAAGTTCGATAGCTACGAACAAAAATATACCATAAATGGACAATGGATAATCTCCTTATTTGAAAAGTTTGGTAGTGTGGCGTATGATTATTTCTTATATTTTCTGTTTCAATCACAAAGTTGTCTTCTGTCCTATTATTTCTCTCTTGAAAGAAAAGGGACAATTCAAGATTGGTGTTTCAAGCGTGGTGGCGTAAATTATTTTGATATACAAAGTGATTTCTTGCTTCGTTTTAATGGTGTGAAAGCCACTCACTGCTGTTGGGGAAAAACATCTTCAGAAATGCATTTAATGATAGGGCAATTATCGAGATCCGGCAATACCAGTCGCCTTAGCCATAACTATTATTATAATGGCAGTGATTGTGATGTTGTTGGATTGCCGTCGAAATTGTATGAAACATATTTTGGAACTACATATCCTGTTACTCGTCTTGCAGAAGACATAGAAAGCGATACTGGCAGTATAACAAAAAGCATTTATTTCTTTTCCTATGAAGATAAAAAAGTTCAGGATTGTAAGGGGATATGTTTGGGAACAGCAAAACTTTCTGGTTATATTATTAAATTTGAAGGTATTGGTGGAGTTCCAGTTTTCGGTCCAGATATAATGGTAGAAGCAATTAAAATATTCGAGCCCTCAATTATAGCAAAGAGTGGCTTGCTACAAGTCTTTGCCAAGCCTATTGACTATTATAATTTCATTATAGAAAAAGTAAAGAACCCTTCTTCGGGAAGTGCCACGGCAATGGCTGAGAACTTGAAGGACTTACAGGGCATTTACGAGGCTTCGATGGAATACAAGAATTTGTCCGACTATCTGAATAATGAAATCAATCGGGTGAAAACTGATGATGTCACTGTTCCTGCAAGCGTTACCGACGAAAATGTGCAGACGCTCCAGACGGCATTCTTGGACAACGAGGCATATAACAGGGTGAAGGAAGTGGCGGCCAACTATTACAATAATTTCTTCTCGAACAAAGATTTGGTGGATCAATATCTCGACGAGTTGCTGATGTCGAAATATCCCATTATGGCCTATCCGCTGTTCCCCGAACCCACATATTATTATCTGAAAGCGTTTTCAGAGAAGTTCATCCTGCCTTGCGTGCACGATCTTCCGCAAGAGTCGGTGGCCATGTTTGAGAGCAATAATAAGTTTGTGGAAGCCTACCTCTGCGGCATGAACACCGAGATGGGTGAGGAACTGATGTGGAGGGAATATCCTACCGACAGGCGAGGATCATACTTCCGCAAGTTTTGGGATTCGGAGACTTCGGTGGCCGATATATCCAAAAACAACTATTTCGACGTGCATCCGCTTCACACATGGCAGGGCGACTTGGGCAAGAATATGGCCGACGGAAAGGGCGACATCATTATTTTCGCAGTGAAGAGTAAACTGATGAAGCAGTTCCCCGACACGCAGATTACTCTGCACAAAGCGGCATTAGATGACAGCTATTTCACGAAAAGAGGCGTTTTTCAACTCACCTTTGCCAAGGGAAAGGATGTGGAGATGCTGCCAGTTATCACTGCCTACCTTACGGAGGAAGTGTATATTGTTGGTTTCAAGACCGACTTGTCGACACTGTTGGGCAATGCTCCTGACGATAAGTTTCATTCGGACAATTATGGATACATGTTGACTTTCAAGCAGCGTGAGGAAGACCTTAATTTCGAACTGAACGATAGGGAGGCTGACGACTTGGCCAATGCTGAAAACTCGGCCCAATATGCCAAAGTGCTGATTGACATGCCGACCATCTACGGTTTACATATTTCTCATTTCTTAACAACCAAACAATTAAAGATAGAAAAACATGAGTCAAAATAATAATGCCGTAATAAAGGCTTTCGATGATATTCTGAAAAGGATTCCTAAAAAAGCTAACCTGTTGTTCTTTCCGGTAAGACTGGAGACACACTTCCGTTACAAGAACAACAAAAAGGAACTTTGCGTGCGAATATTCCCCGACGAAATATGTCTGAACTACAAGGGACACATGACCGATGAGGAACTCAAAGCCGGAAAATTCTTCTGGATGCAGTGGTACATAGCCAGCGGATGCCGCAAACGCGAGCGCGAGGCATGGGACGTGTTGTGCGATGCTTATCCGGTGCGACGTGCCGCATGGATATGCAATGCACTGCGCCCACAGTATCTGACACGCTATCAGGGCAAGAGCGAATTTATGGAAGAAGGCGACTTGTTCTATCGCCGTCCCTATCCGCACATGGAAGAAATAGAGGCGGAGGTGAAGAATATCTACGATTCGTTGTCGAAGATAGTCTTCAACGACGAAGTGATAAGCGTGGAAAACGAAAGCCAGATCGAGAAGAATGTGCGCATACACATTGGCGAGGTACGCAAAAGCCTATACACCATCAACATGCGCATTGCCGATTACGAAATGGTGGTGGACTATCTGCATGATGAAATCGTCGAGGCAATTACTTACATCAAAAAACGTCTGGAGTCGTTCAAGTTTACGTATGACAACAATTCAAAACTCAGAGAAAGCCGGCTCATGGAACTATGGGACTCTGACTATGTGAGCGTGATAAATTTGGCCGAAGACGTAGAACGTACATTGGAGGGCTTGGCAAACAAGCGCATTTCATTGGAAAAGTTGGTGCAGATGTATTACGACACTAAAAAGAATGAAGGCTTCTTCAAGTCGGAGGATCCGCAGACGGTTTCTAATGAATTTGGATGGACTGCCCCTACAGCCGAAATTCTGCCTGACAGATTCTTCTTTATTGGTGAACTTGAAAATTCAAACAACGATTACATCTTTGAGGAAGGAAAAGTGGTGGACCGAAATCTGGAACTTGGCCTCTCCCCTCAATCAACAATAAAAACAAACAACACTGACAAACTAACAGAAGAAGAAAAGGCCCACGCTGCCGACCCGTTCTGGATTGACTCTAAAGGCAATCTGAACGTTAATGGCGGACTGTCATGGATGATAGACTATGACGTGGCAGAGAAGAAAGGTATGGCAATCACCGTGCCGTTGCCAAATAATGTCAATGCCTTTAAGTATATTTATGTGCTGGGAGTGCGCTCGGCTGATTCTTGTGGCAAGTTGCTGAAGGATTTGTTTGAAGGGCACAACTACATCAATGGGGCGTTGAAATTGGTGGATGCCGGAACTCCTACAAATCTTGTGGCCGGAGGACTTATGGACAACACATTAAGCGATGAGGAAATCCGGAAACGCCGTTTTGAGGTGGAAGTGTACAAGGCTTACGACACTACGATTGAAAAAGACAGCAAATCCAAACGGAGATTGAACGATGCCTCGTTGCTTTCCGAAGCATTGCATCTGCAATATTTCCGTCCGTTCGTGAAAGTAGAGAACTACGACAAGTGTGAATGGCTGAAGACGCGCAAGGCATACGAGGCAATGTGGAACTTTTACATGAAATTCTGGAACGACGAGATAAATGAAATTAAAGAAGAAATTGCCAAGAGAAATACTATCATAGCGGGAACTGCCCCAGGAGCTGACAAAGAAAAAACTATGAATGAAAAAGCGTTTTGGGATGAAAGGAAGGCCGCTTTAGACGATTTGCTTGGCGAACTGAACTTTATTGGCGACTTTGTGGTGAACCATGTGCGTGCGCAAGGCAACCTGCCGGCTATATTGTTGGGCGACGTTCCTTACGGAATATTGCCAATCACTGATTATAAAAAGTTGAAAACATGGATTGATGAGAAGGCAGATCCGAAGATTGCCAACTTGTATCAAGACCTTATTGAACTTTCAGACTTGTGGAAAAAGGTGCGCAAGGAAAGCGGCGTTACGACATACGCCGACCTGAAGGGGAAGGATGCCCACAAAGCCTACTTGAAGATGGCAGGCAAGACGCCATATTCGGTATCGTTCACACTGAGGCTTCTTTTTTATTCGTCATTTTTCAGTGACGTGAAAATGAACGGGCAAGCCATGAGGTCGGAAATATTCAAGAAACTTGACAAGGAGAATTATTTTGACGCGTTCCCGACCGACATAACTTGGGATGCCACAACATCACGTGACAATCTGCCAAACTGGATTGAGGACGACAAACTTGTGACAATCGGCGACTTGAGGGATACTTTGGACCAAATAGAAGGCGAACATTATTCCGACATCGAGAAAGACCGCATTGTAGCCGGATTCCTCGACCTCTTCACACACCGTGTGGATGCGTGGTTTGAGGGTATTCTCCATTACATCTTGTGCGAACACAGATCACGCCATTTGTTCCATAGAAATGAAAAACATCGGTATGACTTGAATTCGGGACGGGTTGTTCCCAGAACTGACAAGCTTTGTGTGGGAGCCTTCGGCTGGGTGTTCGATTTGAAAGAAAACACTCGCAAACCATTGCCGAAGAGTGACGATATAGCAAAGGTGATGCTACTGTCCGACAATGGTAACAATGACATTTACGGACAGACAGGCGACGACAAAGGCGAGTTTATTGTTGCTCCGTCAATACAACAGGCCATTTCGGTTGCTGTATTGCGCGGTGCCTACCTACGCACAAAGAAAAATCAGGGTGATGCGCATCTGTGCGTCAACCTTTCGTCGACACGTGTGCGTCAGGCTCTTCGCATTATCAACGGCATAAAGTCAGGAATGTCCACCGGCATGGTGCTTGGCGCTGATCTGGAAAGGTATATGCACGAGGCACATAGGCAGTTTGGTTGCGAAATGGACCGCTACATTTATCCCATGCGCAAGCTCTTTCCGTTGACAGTTGACTTGGAAGCTCAGGACGAGCGCGCCGACAACTATTGCATGAACGTAATCAATGGCGAGGGCGTAATCAATACGTTCCTTAAAGAATGGGATTATAAAGTGCCGTTAATCGATTGGCTGAAAGAGAATGGGCAAACGCTCGATTGGGTGAAAGAAATGAGCGGTATCATGCAGCCGGAGCATTTGTCCGTGCTCTATACGCTGATAGTGCGCATGTACGACTCTTACGACGCACTGAACGACTTGCTCCTTTCGGAAGGTGTACACAGGATTGTGATGAACGACGATGCCTCCTATCGTGCAATATGCAATTTCATGTCGAAAGGCAAGGGCAATCTGCCTGACCCGGCCATCCTTGACTCGCCTATGGATTATGTTGTGGTGTCTCACAAGGTAGGCGTGTCTGTGCCCACGGGCAAGTGGCAAAAGCAGTTCGGTAAAATGTCCTATTTAAATAATAGCGTCATGAGTCGCACCGAGCCTTCATTGACACAATGGGTGGAGGCAATGGCAGGCTCTATGGATGAAATCTATTTCTATGTTTCTTACGAGGAAGGTGGATCTTACGAAGTGTGCAGCTTGGCCGACATGTCGGTAGGACCGTTGGAGTATTTGTTGCTATATACCAACAAGGAACAGTTTGTCCGCTATCTCGAATTATGCTGGCGCATAAAGAACCAGCAATGGGCAGGCAAGGTAAGGATAGAATTGGGCAATCCGTTCAACAATGGTCTGGGTGAAACCCAATCTGACATCATGAACGTGTATGAACACACATGGTGTATGGATCAGATAAAGGGATTGCTCAAATATGCGCATCCGCTCAAGGCTTCAGAAATCAAGACAGACTTGTATATGGATTCCGACGACGAGGAGTTTGTTGATGTTGATGACTTGAAGGAGAGGTATAAATTTGTTGTGGAAAAAATGCGTTTTCTGAAAAGCGAAATGGAACGCTTTGTAAGCATACACACTGGCGATGGGACTGAACCTTTGAGCGATTGTGATGTGCAGGAAGCCTATCGCTTTATGCTCCAGACGGCAAACATGGGTTTGACATCGGTTTTGTCGGGCTATAGGAGCGATGTGTTCATTGACAATGTTGATTATATCACTGACAGGCTCGGCTACGAAGAGACTCTCAAGAACCAACAGCAGTTTCTGCATAGTGTGGCTACTACAACCGAACAATTGGCCAAACGCATTATTGATGCCGAGGCTATTGTAAAGTCTAAGGACACGGTGCTTGATAGTCAGCGTTATGTGGATGCAATAAAGCAGTTGCTCGGAAACTCGTTTAAGGTGATGAAGCATTTCAAGGCAAAGTATGCCGGCATGGAAGCAATCAATATGCGTGAAGCCGAAACGTTCTGCAATGTTGATGTTGACAAGATGGACGACTGGCAGTCTGACGTGGCCGAGGTAAGGGACGGAATGAAGCATTGGCAGAATCTGCAGATGTTCCGTATGTCGTTGGGCGAGGCTTCTGAAAAAGTGTTCATCAGGCAGAGCGACAGCAATGGCAACGACAAGCCCGACTGGTGGCTCGGACTGGCTGTGGATTCAGAAGAGCGGTTGTGTGATGTCGACTCCTTGGTGTGCTATGACACCATAGGCACGGACCAGGCCAAGAGTTATATGGTTGTTGATTCATGGCTGGAATATATCCCGTACAAGAAGCATGATGCCGGAATCGTCTTCCATGTCGATACTCCCGATAATGAAGCACCGCAGACATTGTTGCTCGCCGTGCATCCGGAATACATGTACACCGATTCCAGAACATGGAGCTACTACCACCTTAGTGAGGTGCTGGCCTCAACCCGCTTCCTGATGATGAATCGTGCAGTGTCGCCCGAGAGCATCTACGGAAGGGATTGGGAAATGCCGTTGATGTTCCCATTGTTGAGGAATGGGCGTAACAGTCATGTGAGAGACAGGGTTTCTTATGCCAACTATAACCACAGGCATGACGACGTGACGCTTTTAGGTAACATTGTTGGCGGCCAAAACCTCAATACTGATGAATAAAAATAATCCGTATAAACCTTTTAAATATTATAGATATGCAATTCACACCTATAAAAGACCTTGAGAATTTCTTTACTAAGAATAATTACGAATTCTTCAGTAGATTCTCGGACACTGATGCAAAGATTGTGTTAAGCTCACGCATTGAGCCAAGCACTCAGGACGCAAAGTATGGCCGTGCATTATCTTTTGAGGTTTATGACCCCTTGTGGATTTTGGCACGCCAGTGGCAGTATGGCCGTTTCAAGGGTAACGATTGCGGAAGCATCGTTACTGCCAAGATAAGGACTGAAAAGAAAAGGCTGAAGACTGTGAAATATGGTAATGGCGAAGAAAGAAAATTCAGTGCGGAAGCGCCGTTGGAATACGAGGTGGAGAAGCGCGACCGCCGCATCACACCATATATACGCATTGTTTCTGCCGTACACTTGACAAAGAAAATAAAAAGGAATTTTGCTGAAAATGCCGATGAAATTATAGCCTTGTTTTGCGATAATTATCCTCTTGCCGATTTTTCAAAGTCGAGCGAGGGTGGTATTGAGGAAATTAAGGTGGAGCAGAACACCGAACTGAAACGCCTTTACTCTGTTTATGGCAAACGCATCTTCGACGGCTACGATGCACTATGGGGCATTGTGAGCGGCGGCTTCAAGAATATTCTTAAATCGAAAGGCATGTATTCTGATGATATGCAGAAAGTGGCCAATGCCTATCGTGAATGGTTCTATCGAAAATACTTTCCGTTGTCGTCGGCCGGCCGTGTAAACGGAAACGGATGTTGGAGTGACGAGAAGCTGGGCTATGAGGTGGCAGTAGGAACTTGCGACGGTTCCTATTGCGCCGAAGATTACGATTCTGGCAAGTTGTCGTGGTATTCGTTTGATGGTGAGAACATGGAAGAAGCGTTTGATTCCGGATTGGAATTTCAGTTTCCCATTAATAAAGGCCATGACTCGGAAGAACAGATTTCAACCAGTTATATTAAGAAAGACAGGGAGAAATCCGAGACCATAAAAATCAGTAGTGGAAGAATGAGGCGCAGCCGAATATCACAGAAGCATTTCATAATGGGAGAGATTGTGGGAGGCGAGATGCTTGAGCGTACAGAAAACAAGATTTTCAAGAAGGACAATCCCGATGCCGAGATAAAGATGCTGTCCTATCTGCCAGTGGTAGCCGACTTTCCCGGTGCGCCAAGCCACAGACTTTGGCAGTGCGAGGGGCATAACGTGCGGTTTGGCAACGAGACAGATTTCTCGTTCATGGCTAATGCTGTAATCATGCAGTACACCTCCATGTACAATCACGATTGGTTCCTTACGCCATTGGAGGTTGAGGCAGGATGTGTGGTCGATGTGACCGGAATTATTGTCACAGACACCTTTGGTGAAAGAATCTTCATCAATAAGTCGGCAGAAAGAAACGACAACTATGCCAAGGAAATTCGTTTCGACGACCGCTGGGCATTGTTCTCCACGTCGCGAATGGAAGCATGGAACAACAACAACTTCACATCATGCGACGGTTTGCTCATTGCTCCGACAGTGTTGCGCAACGAAGAAAGCAAACCTTTAGAAGAGGTGCAGTTCCTTCGCGACGAAATGGCAAATATGCTTTGGGGCGTAGAGACAGTGATAGACAACGGCTGCGGAGGCACTTGGGACGGCCAGGAAATGTCTACCGCCGTACTTGCATCGATTGACGAACAGAACACGAAATCAGACCGTGTTCCGGCCGACGAATGTGAATACTCATACGTGTTGCAGAACCGTGTGCCGCTCAACTGGATTCCATTCATTCCGCGCCACATCAAGGGGCAGGCACGTGAAATACGTTTCCAACGTGGGCGCATGCCTATGTTCCTAAATGGAAAATATGAGTCGGTGCGTCCTTCGACATCGTTGCTCGAAGCAAGACACGATTTTGATGAGAATATAATCCCACGTTTCATCAACGAAGAGGAAATAACCGGATATGGCGTGAAGCTCGTCAACACGGCACAACGCACACGCTGGTTCTTGGGCGAGACGTTCAACTGGACGGGATACAAGACATTCATCAGCAACACTCAGGCCAACAGCGGCTTGATGTTCGACGAACTGATTGATGTAGAAACAGAAAAACGTGTTAACAGCAGCAGAAGAAAATGAAGATAACAGCCCTGCATATTCATGGAACCGGGCCTTTCCGGAGAAAGGCGGCACAAGGAACGAAGTTCATAATAGAAGACTTTGAACTCTTGTGCACCATCCTTTCGGCTCTGATGTGGAGGAAATACAACGGGCCGATAAAGCTCTACACCGACAAATTGGCCTTGGAGTATTACAACAAGCACAACTTGCTCGGCCTATGGGATGATGGTGTAGACAGCGACACGCTTGAACAGATACCGTCGGACATCAATCAGGAGATATTCTGGGCGTGTGCCAAAATCTTTGCATTGCGCAATGAAAAGACACCCGTCTTGATGCTGGACACCGACTTGATTGTGTGGAAAAGCATCGTGCGTCTGCTCGAAACTAAAGAGTTTGCCGTGCTTCATCGCGAATATCTCAATGACGCCTACCTTCCTTTAGAATTACTGAAAAAGCGCAAAGACTATGTGCCCGACCCCGATTGGGACTGGACGGTGATGCCCTGCAACACGGCGTTTGCCTATTTCAATAATGCCGAATTCTTGAAATATTACACCGACTGCGCCATCGACTTCATGCGTTGCAACAGTGAGATGCCAAAGGAAATGGTTTCGCAAATGGTGTTTGCCGAACAGCGCATCGTGGCCATGTGTGCCCACAAGATGAACATTCCCATCTTTCATTTCCTCTCCGACCCATTTGAATGCGAAAACGACTGTTTCACGCATCTGTGGGGAGCCAAGTCCATTGCGCGAAACAATTCAGAGCAGCGCGAGGTGTTGTGCACTTCCCTGTTGAAGAAAATCCATCAGGAATTTCCCAATTTTGAATTTCCATCCGCAGCATTGAAGGAAATGTTTGAAAAGTACGAGAAAGAATAATAATCGTAGCGGGCACAAGCCGCAATTAACATTTCAATTTGTAAAAGCAAAACGGGAGTGTCGAAGGCAGATTGTTTGCATCTTCGACACTCCCGTTTTTGCTTTTATGTACATAATTAAAAAATCTATCATTACACTTTTATGAGGGATTTTTATTTTTTTTGAGACAGAACCTATGTCAAAACGCTGATGTTCTTTCAAATTTTTCAAAGCAAAAATCTTATTATTTTATTTTTCATCTGAAAAATATTGCTATCTTTGCATAAGATAGGCTGCATCTCAGCAATTTAAAGCAAGCTTTATTGCATTCGATTTGCACTATCTTTGCATAAGATAGGCTGCATCTCAGCAATTTAAAGCAAGCTTTATTGCGTTCGATTTGCACTATCTTTGCAACCACATTCACGTCAAAATTACGTGTTTTGCCTGCACAAACAAGTGGGTTGTTGCCATTAAATATACTACTTTTCCTGTTCAGATTGACAAAAATCTACGCATAAGCCACACGTTTTTTCATGTGACCCATAGGTTGGCCTCGTTTTTCACCAGGAACACACCGTTTCTCACCACGGTAGGTTGGTTTTTGAACTCTTGTGAGAACAGCACTTCTCCATCGGTTGTTATCATTCCCCATTTCCCTTTGTCCGTTTCCATATAAGGGAATGCCGTCACGTAGTCGTTGGTTTCCTTGTTGCATGATGAGAGTATCATCACCATGAACAGCAGTAAAGGTGTCAGTCTATTCATAACAGATTTTTTTGTCGTTATTGTTTTCGTGATATTATCTTTTTTATGTGTCTTTGCCATGCGATGAACGGATTGTTGCTTTCTTTTTTTGCAAAGATAGGTGTGGTGGGCAGATAAATAAATGGCATTTTCTTCCAAAAAACTTGCAAATCCTCTCAAAAAGCATGCAAATCGTTGGATTCCCTAAAATGTTACATGAAATGTTACAACAATAAGTATAAGCGTTCTTTTTGTATTGATGTCTTGTGTGCAGGGTGCTAACAAGGTGGTTGCAGGTTTCATTATGTCTGGTTAGCGTGATGGAGTCTGTTCAGGGTTGTCCTTGGTGCAGTCAGATGAATTACAGGTGTCGGATAAGCAGGATTGCGTTGGTCGCTTTGTAGGGTATAGACACAAAAAAGCCGAAGAACTGAGTTCCTCGGCTTGGTCTTTTCGCTTAAATAGTTCTAGCTTTCGCAGAATTACTTGTTAGCTGTTGTGTCAACAGAAGTTGTGTCAACAGAAGTTGTGTCAACTGTATCAACTGCTGCAGTGTCAGTTGTATCAGCGCCCTCAGCCTGAGCTGTTTTGTTACCACATGATGCGAAAGAGATAGCTGCGATAGCTACGAACATTAAAACCAATTTTTTCATTTTTCTTTGCTTTTTAAATCTGTAAAACAATCATTTGTTTATTAAAACGCTGCAAAGGTAAGTATTTTTCTGATACGTTGTTCTCTTTTTTAGAGTTTTTTTTAGGGATAAAATGTAACTTTTTTGTAAGTTGTTGTTAATCAGTGAAATATGAAATTAATCAAAGTGTTAAATTTTCTATAATATTTTTTTGTGCCTTTACAATCCCTTGTTTTTATAGTAGAGTTTTTCTTTTTCCTGACTTAATTTTAGGAAAACATCAGCCCCGCATAGCGGTTTTTATTGAAAAATGAGCTACCTTTGCAAAACGAGCGATTCTTTTATATATATAATAATGTATGTATGGATGAATAATATATGGTATATTGCAGTTTTAATTGTAATTACCAAGGTGAATTAAAAATATCGAAATACAAGAAAATGATAGATACATCCGTTTTTCAAGGAAAGACAGCCGCTTATTTCACATTGGGCTGCAAACTCAATTTCTCTGAAACCTCAACATTCGGCAGGATGCTCCAGGATATGGGAGTGAGAAATGCCGCTGAAGGAGAGAAAGCAGACATCTGCCTTATCAACACCTGTTCGGTGACCGAAGTTGCCGACCATAAGTGCCGTCAGGCAATCAATCGTATGGTGCGCCAGCATCCCGGAGCTTTTGTTGTCGTTACCGGATGTTACGCCCAGCTTGAGGCAGAGACCATCAGCAAGATAGACGGTGTGGACCTTGTATTGGGAGCCAATGAGAAAGCGAGTCTCATACAGTATCTCTCCGACGCCTGGACCCAGTTGCAGTCAGACTCAGAAACCGCTGCTAACGGAGAGTCGCTCCACAGGCATTATTCCGTGAAGACGAAAGACATCAAGACCTTCGCACCCAGCTGCTCCAGAGGCAACCGCACCCGCTTCTTCCTGAAAGTGCAAGACGGATGTGACTATTTCTGCACATATTGCACCATTCCCTATGCCCGCGGATTCAGTCGCAACCCAAGCATCAGCTCACTCGTGGAACAGGCACGTCAGGCTGCTGCCGAGGGAGGCAAGGAGATTGTTCTCACCGGAGTCAACATCGGTGACTTCGGAGCCACCACCCATGAGAGTTTCCTCGACCTCGTGAAGGCTCTCGATGGAGTGGAGGAGATAAAGCGCTTCCGCATAAGCAGTCTGGAGCCAGACCTTATGTCAGACGACCTCATCGAATACTGTTCCCGAAGCCGCGCCTTCATGCCACACTTCCATATCCCGTTGCAGAGCGGTTCCGACGCAGTGTTGAAACTCATGCACCGCCGTTATGATTCGGCGCTTTTCGCACACAAGATAGAACTGATAAAGAAATATATGCCCGACGCCTTCATCGGAGTAGACGTGATGGTGGGAACAAGAGGTGAGACGCCCGAGTATTTCGAGGAGACATACGAATTTCTGAAGCGCCTCGATGTCACCCATCTCCATGTGTTCCCATATTCAGAGCGCCCGGGCACTGCCGCCTTGCGTATCCCGTATGTGGTTTCCGACAAGGACAAGAAACTGAGGAGCAAGCGCCTCATAGAACTTTCCGACGAGAAGACACAGGCGTTCTATTCCCGATATATCGGACAGGAAGCGGAGGTGCTCTTCGAGAAATCCACCCGGGGCAGGGTGATGCATGGCTTCACACGCAACTATGTGAGAGTGGAGCTGCCGGCGGCAAAGTCTTCGGATGATCTTGACAACCAGCTTGTTATGGTCAGACTCGGTGGTTTCAACCATGACAAGACAGCCCTGATGTGTGAAATCTTAGATAGATAACAAATATAACTTTCAATAATGATGCCGTTATAAGAGGGTATACACATTATTATATATTAATACAATATTATATAATATAGGCAGAGCCTCTTGTCTCGGTGGAATTAAAAAACCATAGCGCTATGGATAAGATAGCAATAGTGATACTCAACTGGAATGGAGTGGGTATGATGGAGAAGTTCCTGCCCTCTGTCTTGCAATACTCCATAGAGGATGGCGCCACGGTATATGTCGCCGACAATGCCTCTACCGACAATTCCATGCAGATGCTGAAAGAGAAGTTTCCGCAGGTACGCACCATACAGCTCGAGAAGAACTGGGGCTTTGCCGAAGGCTACAACAAGGCGCTGGCGCAGATAGACGCAGAATACTATGTGCTCCTCAACAGCGATGTAGAGGTGACACATCATTGGCTCGTGCCTTTGCTCGAGTTTATGGACAGCCATCCCGAAGCAGCCTTCTGTCAGCCCAAGCTGCTTTCTGAGAAAGACCGCAACTCTTTTGAATATGCCGGGGCGTCAGGCGGATATATCGACAAGTACGGCTATCCCTTCTGCCGTGGCAGGATATTCAATACCGTTGAGACCGACGACGGACAGTATGACTATACCACCAAGATACTATGGGCTACAGGCGCCTGCCTTATGATTCGCTCCGAAGATTATTGGCGTGCCGACGGTCTTGACGGACGCTTCTTTGCCCACAGCGAGGAGATAGACCTCTGCTGGCGTTTGAGGATAATGGGAAAAGGCGGTTACTGCGTGCCCGACAGCGTGGCATATCATGTGGGAGGCGGTACGCTGCCAAAGGGAAATCCGATGAAGACCTATCTCAATTTCCGCAACAACCTCACTATGCTATACAAGAATCTCGCCGACGACGAACTCAAGGGAGTGATGCGTATGCGCTGGTTTCTGGATTATCTCGCCGCCTTTCAGATGCTGATACTGGAGAGGAAATTCAAGGACTTCAAGGCTGTCGTGAAGGCGAGAAGAGATTTCAAGAAATGGAAAGACGATTTCATAGACGACCGCAGTTTCATACAGGCCTCGAGGTCGGTAGAAAACAAGGATATACAGGGCTTCTGCAGTTTCTCTATCCTGTGGAAATATTATGCCAAGGGAATCAGGAAGTTCTCTCAGCTATGACCCTCCCTTTTCCTTACATAACAATATTTTAAAACCGCTATATTATGAAAGACTCCGATACTATCAGCTCATGGGATGAACTGCTGGCTTCGCTTGAGACCGCAGCCAGTCATCCCGTTGACACGGCATGGCAAATATACCGTTATTTGCAGAACAACTATACCACTATGGGCTCGCATCAGGTGCGCATGCTTTTGGTGGCATATCTCAAGCTGCCGGTAGACCGTCCGTCGCTGGTGCATTCGTGTGTTCTCGGCATCGCCGTGAAGATCAGTTCGGAGTATGCCGACTTCCAGTTTCCGCAGTTTCTGCAGATGTGGGGTTACGACAGATATCTGCGCGAAGAAGACAAGCAGAGGCAGACGGGAAAGGACGGCCGCAGCTATCCTTCGCTCATGCAGCGTGTGGAGCGCAGACTCCAGTCGTATGCCCTCCATCATCAGAGCGAGATGCCCCATCCCGTTGACGGCATCAAGGATATGGTAGCCGTCAAGGTGTTTGAGAAGCAGATGAACGGCAAGCGTCGCTACTTCGCAAAGCTTGTGGCTTCAGACGGTATGGAACTTGTGGCGAGCAGCCGCCTCTTTCCATGCAAACCGTGGGAGATACAGGGACGGATGTATTCCGTGTCGGTAAGGGTGTCGAAGGAAGGCAACGAGAGGGCAGACGAAATAGTGGTGTCAGAGAAAAACATTGCTGACGCGTTTCCGTCCGTGGTAGGTTATGTAGACGGTGTGGATATGGGTCACGGTCATTATCATATATACGATTCATTGTCGAGACATTTCGTGGCAGAGAAGCCCGCACTTATTGTCAAGCAGCAGGATTTTGTGGTTTTCTCACCTGTCATACCGGCAGTAGACAAGTTCAAGAGTGCCATAATCTCGAATGTCCTGCCTCATGATGAAGGTATGAAAGCCTTCGGAACGATGAAGGCGGAGATAACATATATGAATACCGACGAAGGTTATCTGCGCTATCGCATAACATCTCCAATCGCCGACACTCCGGAAGGCACCCTGGCGGAAGAAGGCTTTGCCCGTCTTTCTGCCGTTGCCGACGACAAGATACGCCAGTCTTTGACAGTAGGCGATAGTGTCAGTCTTCTCCTTTTCCTGAAAAGAGGAAAAGATGGAGAGAAGCGAAACCACGTGGTTGAGATATCGTAAACTATTTTTTTTGATGAGCAAAACATAGGCTCCGGATTTCCCCCACGGCGTGGGGAATCAATCCCCCTTATGTGGGGTTTCATTCCCCACGCCGTGGGGAATATTCTGATGTGCCAATTGGTAATGATACTTCGATGATACTTTAGTGATACTTTTCTGTAAAATAACCGGAAAAGTATCATTGTCCTTAACTAATTGACTTGTAGGGCTTTGGGTACTTGTTGAAAGCCCGAGAATGATACTATGATACTTTTCTGCGGACTATCTTCACATCCTTGATAATCAAGCGCATTGCACTTTAATCGGTACGGACGAAATTTCAACATTTAGCCGAACATTCTCGGAATGTTCAAATCCTTGATACTCAGCCGTTGCGTGTATCCCCTCGTACCACGCTTCTTCTTTGTGCTATTTTGCGGTAGCTCTGATTAAGCAAAGGTAGCTATAATCAGTGAGAAAAGGGAAGGAAATGGTAGAAATAAGATTGTGACTTACCCTAAAAAACTTGACACTTTTGGATGCCTAAAACAAAAGTGTAT
>UMGV01056394.1_pt1 | contig 24892 bp, 23 predicted proteins | sample 1965361 | NCBI WGS metagenome assembly UMGV01 (sample SAMEA4836081, study PRJEB28245) | human gut metagenome | biome: gut microbiome; material: fecal sample | place: Denmark | collected 2008
GAAAATTTTAGTATTTAATATCTTTTAATACTTAACACTAAGGTTTATATTAAATAATTTATTAATTTTGTGGCGCAATTAAGAGCTACCGTAATGAATTTCCCAATCTAAAAAGAACTGGGTTAAATATATTAGACCTCCTTTCGCTATCATTACGAACTCTTGTAAAAAAAATCGGCGATTGGAGGTTTTTATTTGAATACAATATGATAAAGAACATACGATACAGCATTGTTGATGGTCTTTTCAAGGATAAAGCATCCCTGAAAGCCATTGCCTTGCTGTTGTTTTTTTATCATAGGAGCGGAAGGAATGTTCTTAAGAACTGGTCGGTAAACAAGCTGGCTAATGTAACGGGCGTACATGCGTACACTATTAAGAAGCGCATCGCTACGCTTGTAGATTTGGGTTATGCTAAAGTAGACGGCAGTTCGCTTGTTTTTCTTTCCGTCGTATCAAAGCACAAGGATAGAAACATTAATATATCAGATATATGCTACGACACAATTAAAGATGTAGAAAAATCCCTATACGCAATTCTTTTGTGCATTGTTCAGTCTCGAAAGGATTTCTGTAAACGTACCATTCTACAAGCTCGCACAGCCAAGAAATTTGATGTTATCAAAAAGGCTCGCGCACTTAAAAGGAAGTATGGCTACGGAGATACTTATACAGAGAACGGACTTTCGTACAAAAGGATTGCGCAAAAATTAGGTGTTTCGCTGAAAACAGCGTTCGATTATGTTAAATATGCGGTTGTTAAGAAATTTGTGACGGCGCAAAATCATTTTCACTCCACCTTCATGCCTAAGGTGGGGAGATATCCTGTACCCTGCTTTACCTTCACAACTAACAACTACGCCTACAACGTAACAGCTAACACATATACAATTATAAGTAAATTATTTAATTTAAAAAATCGAGCCACAGCTGTGCTTTAATGCATGGTATATATAGATTATAAAAAATATAGGCTTATGAAAAATTCCACGAAGCTTGAAAAAATAAAGAAATTCCTCGACGAAAACGGAATTGCATACAAATGTCGCAACAGGCATAGAAACGGTCACTGCGACTTGTTTGTAATTGCTGCGAAGGTGTCCGTGAAGATAGAAGGAGCAGACGACGATATATTTTATCGCAGACACAGGAAAGGCTACCACCCTGTCTTCGTACGCTCCTCCGACACGCCTAAGTTTGCAATAGAAAAGGTTGCAAACACAATACGCGAATCAATGATTAACCAACAGACACACTTAATGAAACAGCACCATGTGTAGACGAAGATATTGTGGAGAGTGTCCGATGTTTAGATACGAAGACACTGACGGCATCGGGGAGTGTTTTGTATGCAAAGAGTTAAGGACTTGCGGTCAAAAGTGTAAGATAACCCGTGATAATATTACAGAAAAGCAGGTGCTACGCATATTGCACTACGAGCAAAAATGGCGCAGGGGAACAAAATTGGAAATGCTCTCGCCTGTGCTGATTGGTGTGGCGATAGACGGTGCGATGCGTTTCATCCGCAAAACGTGTAAAAACAAGTCCTGATATGAAAGCTTCAAAAACTTTAGTGCGCAGAATAAGGCAAGACCTTATGTCGAAAACAAGCGACGCAGAGAAGGCAGCGATACGCAACTGCGAGCGACTTGGGTATAAGGTGGTACGGCAGCAGCCTATATTGACGGGGCGCAAGATGTACTTTGCCGACATATATTTGCCGGATTTGAAAACGATAGTTGAAATAGATGGGAACTACCATTACACACAAAACCAAAGGCGCAAAGACAACAACCGCTCCGCAGGAATTTGGCGCATGGGTTATCACGTTGTAAGATTGATCAACCACGAAGCGCGTGATATAAACAAAGTAAAAGCAAAAATAGAACTTATAAAAAGGAGATACAGAAAATGATTTAAATGTATGAAAAGACACGCATACAGAAACAAAGCACCCTACTCCACCCTGCATCCCGACGCAAGACATTGGACTCGCAAGGGCAGTTCTTGGAAACAGAAAGTTGGCTACGACACGGAAGACGAGGCGTGGGAGTTTCTTGAGCAGAACCCGAAAATGAAAGCGATAGGAGCTGTAGTTTATAGCTGTCCTGTCTGTAATAAGTTTCATGTTTCAATACATTGCAAAAATGACAAAAGAAGAAACAAACAAGAACGAGATATGAAACGCCTACGAGCTTGCGCTGTGCGAACTGGAGGAGATATGTGTGACATATAAAGAAAGGAGTAACAATGATTAACAGAAACTCCATTGAAGCAGCAGAAAATGCTCCGGCAGAGGAGAAGTGCGACTGGTATGGGTCGCCTGCGAATATCGAACGGATATTACAAAGAGAGTTCAACAATGAAATGCACTGCGATACGAGTTCGAGCAAAAAGACAATACCGAAGGAAACAAAATATAAATGAGGATAGGACTGATAGACGTGGACGGACGACACGGCAAAAAGAAATGGGGAGCTACGGTATATCCTAACGTGGCTCTCGGCAAGATTGCACGATGGCACACGATGCAGGGCGATGAAGTGGAATGGGCGCAGCCTACCGACCTTTTCGACAGGCATCATTACGACATCCTGTATGCCAGCAAGGTTTTCAACTTCTCGCCCGACATCGACTTTCGGCAGTTCTCCTATGACCGACTGGAGAAGGGTGGCACTGGCTACGACATCTATAAGCGTCTGCCCGACGAGATAGACCGCCTGCAACCGCTATACGAGTTGTTTCCGTGGGTGCCAAAGAGTCATGCTTACGGCAAACTGACCGAGGGCTGTCCCAACAAGTGCTTTTGGTGTGTGGTGCCCAAGAAAGAGGGTTTTATCCGTCCGTATATGGATATAGAGGATATAGCCATCGAGGACAGAACGCATGTTGTACTGATGGACAACAACATTCTTGCAGCGGGCGACTATGCAAAAGAACAGCTTCAGAAGATAATCGAGCTTGGCCTGCATATCGACTTCAATCAGGCGATGGACGCACGGCTGGTTACGCCAGAATATGCAGAACTGTTAGGCAAGGTGAAATGGATAGACTCTCGCATCCGCTTCGGTTGCGACACCACGGCGCAGATTGCGGAATGTGAGCGAGCAATGCAGCTTATCAATGCGGCAGGATTTCGCGGCGAGTATTTCCTATACACCATGATAGGAGGCAAGAACGACTTCCGGGAATGTTATCATCGACTGCATTATTGGTGGGAGCGATTGCAACGCTTTCGCAAAGACCATGAAGGCAGAGCCGTGTATGCCTACGCCCAGCCATACCGCGCCCCGACAAATCCTAATCACGTCATCCCTAAATGGCAGAAGGATATGGCTCAGTGGTGTAACAAGCGAATGATATTCTGCACCACCGACTTCAAGGACTTCATGCCAAGAAAGGGATTCAGGTGTGAGGAGTATTTGAGGAATTACGGAATAAACGCTTCCTTCTAAAGCGATGGTATGCCGAGAGGTTCCAGCAGCTTAAAATAGACTTTGGAGAGGAATCGTAAACAACACACGACGTCATACATTATGAGTAATAGCAATATAAACAGAAAGGATGCTCGCAATGGCTAAGGACTGGAGAGGAAACGGCAAGAAATAACAAACAAAAATAAAATAAAATGGAAAGAGAGAAGATAGTAATAGAACTTTGCGGCGGCAGGATGCCTAAAAAGGCGCACGATGCCGACGCAGCATATGATGTATTTACTAAAGAGGACACATTAATCAAGGACTGGGAGCGCTACGCGATACCGCTCGGTTTTAAAATGCAGCTTCCGAAACACCTTGCGGCAGTGATACAGCCAAGAAGCGGTATGTCCTCGAAAGGTATGTACGCTCAATTACAGCACTGTGATGGATCGAGAGAAGAGACGCGCGTTGACGCTGATGTAAAGCTGGGCTTGATAGACAGCGGCTACACTGGCGAAGTACGAGCTATTTTAAAAACGTGCTGCGTGGAGTACCTTGGCGTTAAGAGTGTCTGCATTCCAGCTGGCACAAAGATAGCACAGATGCGCATTGTGGAAATACCGAACACGGAACTTGTGAGCGGTGTCATCAAGAAAGAAGAAAACGACGACAAAGAAAATGGCGACAAGAAGCGTGGCGACAACGGCTTTAATTCATCAGGAGTAAAATAATATAACATAAATAAGCCGTACAAGGGCGGCTTGCAGGTGCGAATCCTGCTATTGATTTTACTTGTTTTGGTTACAAAAAGCTGTGTTTCGATTTTATCGTAGGCTCGCAAATTAAGAGTGGTGTTTCTTTTTTATGAAAACTTTTTCAATCAACCATGTACTTAATCACTGGGGAGCTTGCATGGCTTTAATGCGTGTTGTAGTCGTGAGGATTATGACGCGCATTTTTTTGTATCCGAAAGCTTAAAACTAAAAAATACATTAAATATTAAAGATTTTCTATTATTTATTTTGCTGTTCACTAATAAATTATTAATTTTGTGGCGTTAAAATTAATAACAAATAGGAGATACAACAATGAACAACTATTAGAACTTTTATCCCATCCGACAGCGTTGCAAGCTTCAAAAAGTTTGCAAACAAGACAAAGAAGAACGTAGAAGGCTTTTCTTACACCATTGGCGAGCCTTACATGAAGGTGTTTTTACACCCGGTTAAAGAGGAGGATGGTATGCGAGGCAGGGCGGTGAAAGCTTTTCACGAAGTGTGCGACCTCACAATCAATATGCCCGAAGAAAACAACTGGAAGCTTGTATGTACTTTTAAAGACGGCTCTTTTACGCCCGTTGACTCGTCCAAAGAGCTTGTGTTTAAAATTCCTGCCCACGGACACGATTACGACAAGTGCGACGTTTGCGGACATTGGTGCAAAAATTCTTACGTGATAGAAAACATTGTAACGGGTGATGAATTACAAGTAGGTTGTGAGTGTGTAAAGAAGTTTGGCATCAAGAGTTTTGACTATCTCTCAAAGTTTACGAGCGAGTTGCACAAGCTTTACGATTACAGCCTGTCTTACTCAACAGACGAGGATGACGATGAGTTAAAAATGTGGGGCGGCAACCCGAATGCTATCTACAAAAACGCTTTCAAGAAAGCTGATTTGATAATGTCAGCGAAGGCGGTATATGACAAGTGTCCAATTTATAAAAAGGCTTATCGCCAGGGCAACACACACTACCCTTCACCGACGCTCGTCGACATTGAAGCAACACTTTGCGGAGAGAACTTCGACAGCAACAGCGAATATGTTGAAAAGGTGTGCGCATACGCATTGAGCAAGCCGGTTGACGGCGAGTTCGCCGAAAATACACATAGACTTGCAAGCGACTATTACGCCTATTTAGACGAGTCGGTTTATGCTTTCTTTATGGTTAAAAACTACGAAGATAGCTTAAAGGTGAGCGCCAAACTTGAAGCAGGAACAGCAGTTAAAGTTGACGGCAAGGTAATACAGACGCGCACTGAGGAGTCTTTCTATGGTGTTATGACAATAAATACAATACTTACCGACAACGGCACGGAGTGCGAGCGAGTAGGTGTTATCCCGACAACAGAAATAGACGGCGTAAAGCGCACGTCTTTCTACTCCTCGATAAAGGGAATGTACCGTGGAAGGGTATGTCTTGAAAGAGCCACGAAGAACCCTAAAAAGGGCGTTGTTTATACAGCTTTATAGCCAAATGCTGCCGTCACAGGTGAACATACAAACTGCGGCGGTACGCATTAAATAATATTATTAATTCATTTAGTTTATCCAGTAAATATTAATAAAAACATTAAATTTCCATTTAATTTGGAAAATAACCGAGAAAATATTTTGTGCTTCACAGAAGAAAATATAATTTTGTGGCGTTCAATAAAATATCAGTGGTGAGGTTAGAAGCTCTACCACAAAAAGGTGGAGTATTTTTTATGCTCGCTTCTTAACGGATTACGATATACGTGTATCGCTTCCCTTGCTTACATTGTAATGGTGTAGGCGTGCTTTCACTGATAGGCATTGAACAAAGGGTAAGGCGGTACACTTTCTTTGTTGTATCAACCCGACAAGTTTTTAACGTTCAAAAATATCAGCGCAATGGACGAAATCAAAATTTTGCACAAATCTACTTTCCTTGGAAAGGAAATAGATGTATGGGGAACTTTTGAAAACCCATTATTTAGGGCGAGTGATGTAGCAGATTGGCTACACAACACAAATGTTTCTAACATGGTTAAAAAAGTTGACGAAGACGAAGTGACTAAGTTTAACTTAGGCAGTCGTCAGGGTGAAACTCTTTTTCTTACAGAGAATGGTCTTTATGAGATTCTTATGTTATCTCGCAAGAAGGAAGCCAAGCAATTCAAGAAAGGTGTAAAGAAAATCCTTCACGAAATCCGAACAAAAGGCGGCTACATCGCTTCAACCGACGCAGACACACCCGAGGACATCATGGCTCGCGCTGTACTTGTGGCGCAGCAAACACTCGCACGCCGCGAGGAGCGCATCAAAGAACTCGAAGAACAAAGTCGGCGGCAGGAAATCGCCATCGAACAAAAGGACGCACAAATTGATGCGTAAGACAAGCAGATTAAAATCGCGGCACCTAAAGCAGACTACTACGACAAAACTCTTGCGTCTACAAGTTGCATGACAACAACGCAGGTGGCTGACGATTTGCACACTACCGCTCATGCTCTCAATCGCAAGCTACAAGAAATAGGTATAATCTACTCGCAGTCTGGTCAGTGGCATCTAAAGATGCCGTACAAGAAATGGAACCTGGCAGGCACACGCACCTACAGCTACCAATCAAGCAACGGCGAGGTGGTAACGAAAGTAACCCTTGTATGGAATCAGCGTGGCAAGCGTTTTATTCTCGCGCTTTACAATAACAATTTTGACGTAAAGCAAGCTATCGCAGAGATAAAAGGTGACATATCAAACAAGTAACACAACCAAAAAAAATAGAGTAGATTATGAACAACAATAAATCAAACGAAAACGAAACAACCTACAAGGTAAGCAAAACCACAGCCGATATGCTCAACATCCTACGCGAGTTTGTAAGTTGGCAGGATAAGGCTATAAGTCTGTTTGAAGGCAGAGAACATGGCGACGAAGTTATAGAAGCAACGGTCGCGACATTTGACAGTATAAAAGGAGCTATCGCCGCCAACGTTGAGCAGAACCTTTGCAACTTGCAAAGTGGCAGGATTTAAACCAAGACAAACATTAAGCACGGAGTACATCGCATTAAGTTACGGTGTGCTCCGTTTCATTTTGCTTGTAATGCATCATTTTCGCAGCCTGTATAAAGTTATAAGCACGTACAAAAACAACCCAGCAAACCAAAGAAAAACGCCTAAATATAAAATTGTTTACACAGCCATTGGTATTAATTTTAGATGCACGCGCATAAAATGTAATTTTGTGTTAGATAAAATTTTCCATTAACGTAAACAGAATAAAGTATGACAATTAAAGAGAAAGTGCTTGCTTCTTGCAAAACGTCGTTCGCGAAGTACGGTTTGAAGAAGGATGAACTTGCAAAGCTGGTAGACCAGATTGTCGCAGGTCGTGGTTTAACAGATGAGTCAACAGACGAGGACGTTACTAAAGCTATTACAGCCGTGGAGCCGTATGTTGGTATGATGCAAGCGGCGTTCAATCGAGCCGTGAGCGAAACAACGAAGAAGTACGAAGGCTGGGTAGACCCAAAGGCTACTCCGACACCTCCGACAAACCCACCGACTCCTCCAGTTCCGCCAACAACAGAAACTCCGCTTACAGCCGAAGCTGTGGCAAAGATGATTGCCGAAGTAAAGAACGACCAGCAGAAGGCTGTAAACGAGGCTGTCGCAGCCGCTCTCGCTCCGTACAAAGAGCGCGAGGAACGTGCAAGACTCGCAGCGTTGCTGCAAAGTAATGAGAAGCTAAAGAACGTGCCCGAAGTATTCCGTTCACGCTATCAACTCGACAAAGAGGAAAATCTCGACAGCGTTGTGGAGCAGATTAACAATGATTTCACAACAATGAAACAAGCGCTTGTCGCAGACGGAACGTTTGTTTCTGCGCCGACAACAAGTACTCCGCAGTCTGAGCAGGATGATTTTATCAAGCGCATGGAAGGCTTCGCGCAGCGTAACGCTCCCAAGCCTGAGGGCGCATCGTAATCTCAATATATAGCAACAACTAAAATTTTTAATTATGGCTTATAAAGGAATGTTTTTCAAGAAGGTAAAGCCGACAAGTATCAAGGAGGCTTCTTGGTGGGAGGAAATGTGTGTCCGCAGACAGGGCGGTTATGACCTCGACCAGAGTAATCTTCCAGCTGGCTTGAAATGGCTTCCTAAGGGCGCTGTTGTAAAGCTTGACACTAGAGGCAAGGCAGTTGTTATTAAGTCGGCAAAGGTAACGGAAAAGGCGCTAAGCTCGGATAAGACCGTCAAGCTCTCAGCAGGCTCTCTTTACAAGGAAGGCGACACAATCGGCGGCAAGGAGATTGCTTCTATTGTAAGAGCAGAAAGTGGCGACACGGTAACTCTTGCAACTGAACTTGATACAGAGCTCGCAGCTGGTACCATTGTTACTGACTACGACAAGAGCAAGGATATTCTTCTCGGCTTCGCATACGCAACAAAGGAGCTTGACCCCGATGCTGCGCAGGTCGTAGAGCCGACTCTGCGTGTGATGGAGGTCGAGGAAGACTCTCTGCCCTACCCGATTAACAGCGACATCAAGGAAGGTTTGAACGCAAACGGCATCGCTTTGTTCAAGATTCAGTAAGTATTAACACAGGATAACTTTAAAAATATAGAAAAGGTATGAATAGTATATTGAAGCAGCTATTAGACCCTAAGTCTTTTCAGACCTATATTGACGAGAACATGAAGACCTCGACATACAATGCTCTGTGGAAGAACGAGATTAAGCAGGTAGACTATTGCGCAGCCAAGGTCTATCAGGCTAACCTTGCTGAGTACACGGCTGCAATGGTAGGTTCTGTTATCGCCAAAAACGCTGAAAGACCTGTTCACCACATGCCCGACTTTGGTCAGCTCACAGGTTCGGTTGGTCGCTACGGTGACGAGTGGGAACTCGACAACGACTATCTCGACCAGATGCATCAGCTCGAGGGTCGCTATCGTGATGTTCAGGGTCGCAACTATACGCAGGCGCAGCTTAATGCGCAGTACGACAAGCTTATTGAGTTCTCTTTCCGTCCGTTCGAGCGTGCGGTCATTGCTCCGCACAAGCGTCTTGATATGCTTTATTTCGAAGGTCTTTACCTGGGCACACAGACCGTATCTCGCACAAACAACGCTAAGGCAAACGTGTCTTACACCTTTGACCTCGGCATTAAACAGCTCACCGTCACAGCATCATGGGGTGAGGAAAATGCAACTCCGTTTGCGGACATCAAGAAGCTTAAGGACGAGGCAAAGGCGCACGGTCGCAAGATTCTCAAGCTCCGTATGTCTGAAAACACATTCTACAAGATGTGCAAGGCTAAGGAGATAAAGGACACCTTTAAGCTCAACCTTGGCACGGTACAGCTCAATCCAGCGGTTCCGATGCTCACAACTGAACAGGTAAACACTTATCTGCGTTCTATTTTGCTCCCGACAATTCAGATTGACGAAGACCAGTTTGTGACCCTCGCCGATGGCACCACACACAACCTTATTGCGGATGACCGCGTGGTTGCTCAGTGCGCTGAAAGTGTGGCTATTATGAAGATTTCGGACGCACTGGAGCTGGCAGACCCGATTCCAGGCGTTTCTTACTCTTCGCACGACGACAACCTCGTTGGTTACTGGCGCGACAAGACTGGCTATCATATCAACTATGATATGTGGGCGCAGCCTGTGTTCAACGGTCTCAACGACCTCTATATACTCAAGACTACGGCACAATCGTAGCCTTGGGGTAAAATTTAAAAGATGTAGTAGTAGTTATAGTTGTAGTATTAAGACAAGGTAGCATGACAATCTCGGAAGCCATCGCAAGCGAAATTCAGCCTTTCTCAACGTCGGACGAGGCGCTGGAGAAGATGTTTATCGACGCTGCGGATAAATTCGGAGCCTCGGAAAGCGTCGATGACGCATACAGTGTGGCTGTAAAGAAGCCTGTAGCGTATGCTGCAATGCGCATACTTTACAAAATGCGTACACTTTCAAGCGAGAATGTGGGCGGCATATCGCAAAGCTACAAGAACGATGACGAGCTGATTGACGATATGATAAAATCTATTGCCAAGGACGCAGGATTGAGTGCTGACCTTGTTCTTAATACAGACTCTGATGGCTATTGGTTGCAAAGCGTAAAGGTTTGGTAAGGAGGGTGGATGTATGAACTTCGAGGATAAACTGCAAGTACAACTCAAAATATACGACGTTGGGTATGTTCAAATAGGCGGCGTGTTCTACGATATGAAAGATAGTGGAGAGCCGGATTTCGATGTTAAAAACGAAAATGCTGGCAGTGGCTACGACGCGCAGGGCAATCCGATTGAAGCAACGGCAACACGCTTTCTTGATTTTGGCAAATGCTTAATCTTTCCGAATACAAAAGCAAGCCTTATTACGTTGAACGACGGCAGTAAATATCAATATGCCTACGAGGTGATAGCACCGCTTTCAAAGCAGAAATACAAGATGCTACCAGCAGAAGGCGACAATGTAAAAATAACAAAAAAAGACGGCACAATCGAGAAGGAGATGGAAGTTAAAGGGTTTGTTACCCTTAAACGACGGTATTTAAAATTGTGGCTATAAAACGCAAGGTATGATAATAGGTGACGACGCTGTAAGCGCGATGTACGAATACATTTGCAATAATCTGTCGAAGATAGGAGTGAAAAAAGGAAACGTTTTTAAATACAAACGACCTAAAAAGCTTGATTCTGACAGTTATATTGTTATTAATCATTTGCCGTTTGTGCACGAAAGTGAGATAGAAAACGGCATGATTAACGTAAACGTACATGTGCGAAGAACAGCCTCTGACGAACCGAATACAAAAAAACTCACAACGCAAGCAAAAGCAATTCTTGCATTGTTCGAGAATAGCACATACCTTGACGGCGCATATTTTGATAGTTATTCCGACTCGCTGCCTACAGAAGACGACGATAATACATACTATATCAATCTGAAATTCAAAGTAACGTATAACAATTTAAAGAACTAAAATATGGCAAAGACAGGCAAAGACGGTGTGTATGGCATTGACGAGTTTGCAATCGCCACCCCTGCGGAAAATGGAGCTTATCCTACCAGTTTTCCGTTTAAATTTAAGGCTATTGTACAGGGCTCCTTGAGCTTTAACGACAACGCGGCATCTACAACAGACGTCGAAATTGAGGACTCAGAAGACCCGTACGCAGTATTAACCTCTTCGGCTGCAACCAAAGGTTTTACGGTACAGACATACGATATGTCGCCTGAAACGTATAAAGAGCTCCTTGGTTTTACCAATGACCAAAAGTGGAACAACGAGCAGCCAATGGAAAAGCAGGTGTTTAAGGCTGTACAGATTAAGACAAAGGTACTCGATGACATCCCTGCAAAGGTGTTTCAATGGGCAAAAATGAAGCTTACTGTCACTCGCAGTGGCTCTATTGGCAAGACAGGTCTTCCAAATCTTAACATTGAGTTCCGTCAGATGGCAGTAATGAATGCAAGTGGTGAGAAGGTTTCAGGTCATCGATGGGCATACCTCAATGATGTAAAGACAGACATCGATGAAAATTCTTAGGTAATCGCAAGGTTATATAATTTCAAATCGTTAATTAGCGGCGAGGCAAGGAGAAATTCTGAGCCGCGCCGCCTTTATTTTAAGCATACAACTATATGAAAACATCAGAGAAAAAACATGTAGCGGAAACGCTCATGGAAAAGTCAACAAAGATAAAGGTCGGCAGGTTTAGTTTCGAGGTTAAACCTTTGACATTTATGCAGATTTATGAAATGGCTGCCGTTGCAAACGACATTAAAAAGCCAAGCTGGAAGCATGGTGACAAAATAAATGTGTTGCAAGAAACTATCGCACACGGCAACGATGCTCGCCTTATGTGTGAAATATTTGTTATTTGTGCGTTTAGAAAAACATGGAAGCGCCGCCTTTGGAGGCGGTATATAACCAAGCGCCTTAATGTCAATGCTTTCAATGACCTTATCCAGTTTATAAGTCACTCTTTTAACGTAAATTTTTTCTTGACCTCTATCACTTTCCTCTCCCAAACAATAGCAATGACCGAGCCGACAACGACTCGCCATGGGCAATCATCGGAGGAGTAATGAAGTATTTTCGTATGAGTTACGAGGAGGTCGTATTTAATCGCTCATACATTAATGTCATTCTTCTTAACCGCTCAATACCTTCATGGGATAACCCGGACAAAAAAGAAGATGAAGGTAGCGACAAAGAGAAAAAGGAAGAAATAGGCACTTGCAAATCAATAAATAAATCAATACACGCATCAGACTTCTTTATGGATATGATGTGATAACACAATATACATTATGGCAGAAGAGATACTTGGTATTAGTGGGCAGATGGATATTTCTGATATTCAGTCTTCGCTCGACAAGCTTTGCGATAGCTTAACCCGTGTTGGAGTCGACACTGACGCCTTATCGTCGAGAATGACAAAAGCCCTAAATGACATTGCTAAATCTGATGACGATTTGGCAACCAAAACGCAGCAAGCTATGCAGACTCTTAAATCTGCTATGGATGAAGCGTCTAAAGGTATACAGAATGTGCCCGACATGATAGACAACGCAAACAAACGCGTAGAAACTATTGAAGGGACAATATCGAAGCTTAATGAAAAATTAGCTGAAACAGGAAAAGGAACGGGCGCCTTCGATGCGCTAACAAAGCAGCTTGAAGCACAAAAACAATCTTTACAACTTGCAAAAAAGGACGTCGTTGAGCTGTCAAATTCGTATAACACAGTTAAAAACTCCATATCAGAAGTAAGTGGAGCCTACCAAGCATTAGGCGCATTGTCTACGGCAACCACAGGGGCGAACAGTGCTCAGTCGGTAGCAAATGCTGCTGTGGTCGCAAGTGCATCTACGGCAGCAGCGGCAGTGGCAGCGGAAGCTGGAGCTAACACCGCATCTACGGCTGCGGCTATTGCAAATACGGCAGCGAAAGGAGAAAATGCACAAGCAACGCAACAGTTAACAGAGTCTTTGCGTGAATATATGTCCGTGGCGGCAGGACGAGCCGACATAGAGAGAATGCAAAGCGAAAGCGCAAAAGAACTCAACTCTGATATAAGGCTGTATGAGAACGCGATAAAAGATATACAAGAAGCTCTTAATTCAACCGATTTTAGCAAAAATATTGAAGAAGCAACTGCTAAAATTGAAAAACAGAAAGCGAAAATTGAGGAGTACAAGCAGGCTCTTGCTAATCTAAGTCCAGAAGAAAGCGCAAATGGAGGCGCACTTTATTATAATCGTCGCATCGACGAAGCGCAGCAAAAAGTGTCGCAACTCCAAAAACAAGTAAACGACTGGGGACAAGAGCAGAATCGTTTAAATGAAAACTTAAAAGAATATAACGCACAGCTTGAAGCTGCTAAACGCATCCAAAAGGGAGATAACTTAACTGGTTCATTTAAAGATGCTGCCGAAAATGCGAAGAAAACTGCAGAAGAAACTCAAAACATTGGCAAAGAAGCAGAAAAATCTTCGTCAAAAGTCAAAGGTATTTTTGGGGAACTTAAAAGCTCATTTAGCGGCTTGATGAAGGGCGATTTCTCAGGCTTGCTTAAATTCGTTGAAAAGATTGGAGTTTGGGGCGCTGGTATTGCAGCTGTAGGAAAAGGCTTATTTGAAGCGTCTAAAGCAGCGGAAGAGTTTCGTGTAGCCTTACAGCCCTTAGACCATTACATGGATGCCGACAAAATAAAAGATGTCCGTCAGAATATCTTAGCATTGTCGCCGACAACAACGAAATCGTGCGCTGATATGGCAAACGCTGCTTTGCAGTTTGTAAAGGTATGGGATGGGCTTAAAGATGCGCCTGGTGCTCTTACTCAAATGATAAAGAGTGCGAATGAATACGGAGCATTAACTGGGAAAACCTCCGAAGAAGGTGCGAAAGCTATTTCTAAAATGGCTTCTGAATACCACATGACGGCACAGGAGGCTTCGGAAATGAGCAATATCATAGCGTCTGCGTCAAAACATTCAGTAAGTTCATTTGGGGAAATGTCCGACGCTATCGCTTCCGCCGGTTCAACAGCGTCACTGTACGGCATTGACTTTAAAGAAACGGCTACACTAATTGGCTATTCGAGTGGACAGTTCGGCGACGCAAACAAAGCAGCATCCAAATTTTCAATGCTGCTTATGAGCATGTCTAAACTGCAAGACAAGTACAACCCGTCAGTAGTTGGCATGGTTACAGCTCTGAAAAACCTTAAAGATGCTTATGATAAAGGTGAAAATGTTGCGTCTAAATTCACGGCTCGCAACAGATCCGTGGCGATGTATTTTATTAAAAATGCGGATGCGATTGAACAATACGGGAAAAAACTGGAAGATGCTCATGTGAAAAGCGAACTCCTTAGCGACTTAAGCTCTCGCGTCTCCTCTAGTTTAGAGGCTTTAAAAAATGAATGGAATGGTTTTTTAACAGGTCTGAATGCCAATCTTGCGCCCATACTCATAAAAATTCTGAAATTTTTTAGAACAATCACGGGCGGAGCACAGGAGACTGCTGATGTGTTACATTATCTAAAAGTCATGGATAATGAAAAAGGTCGGTCTAAGGCATCCTACAGTATAGCTGGTACAGGCGGTTTTAATGTCAACCTCGCAGGAAACACAATTGCAGAAGAGGCGGATGTCGATTTGTACAAAAAACAAAGAGACGCACTACAAAAAATCTATAACAAAGCCGCTGTAACGGCTCGCAACAAATATAAGCCAAACTCAAAAAAGGGCTACCAAGGTATTAGTGCCGAAGGTATGTTTAACGCAGGTATGAATGCCGTTAAAAATGCTATAGAAAACAGCCCACAAAATTACTCCCAATTTAAAAAAAGTCGCATCTATAACTATTTTTACAAAGAGAACAAAAAAAACACTCTCGCGTTAAATCAAAAATCAAACAATACAAATGCTGATTTAGGCGGCGGTTTCGGCGGCGACGACAAAGGCGAAGAAGCACGCAAATATCGCGACCAGCAAGCAGAGCTTCAGGCTAAAGAAGAAGCACGCAAGCGCAAGGAGAGATGGGATTTGTATGTTGCGGAAGAAGAAAATGGTATAGCAAAAGAAAAGGATGTTGCTGAAAAGGAGCGCCGTCAAAGAGCGCTTGATTTTGAAAAAAAGATGCATCAGCTTGACGAAGAAGCAGAGCAACTTAAGCAGAAAAATATCGACACGGCGAAGGCTAATTATGAGAAAGACCCAGCGAACAAGAAAAAAGAAGATTTTTACGCATTAGGGCTCGACAAGAAAGTTAGTCTTACAAGCGAGCAGCAGAAGTATATACAGACTAAAAAGGACACGCTCCTTGCTGAAAACGCCGAAAGCGAACGAAAGTACCTAAGAGAACAGTTGCAGTATTACTATGACTATCTTAAAGAGTTTGGTTCTATTCAGGAACAGAAGTACGCTATTGCAAAGGAATACGACGGAAAGATAGCTAAAGCAACATCGTCAAATCAACGAAAACTTCTCGAGGAGCAGAAAAAATCAAGTCTTGCAAACGTTGAGCTGGAGGCGGTAAAGCAAAACATCGACTGGGGAAGCGTTTTCGGTGACTTCGGAACGATGTTTAAAGACCAGCTGGAGCCCACAATCAAATCGCTCAAGCAGCTCGCCAGCAAAACAGAAAATGTCGACGAAAAGAAAACGATATGGGAGCTTGTAAGTAAGCTGCAAAAAACTGGCACGCTGTGGGATAGCGATATTTTCGTGACTATATCAGATGACTTAAAGACATACCAAGAAGCTATGCGTAGCTATGCTGAAGCTCAAAAAAAGGAGCAAAAGATAGCAGAAGAACTCACGGAAGCCGAGGAACGTTTGAAAAACGCCCAAAAAAGCGGCAGCGAAAAAGATATTCTTGACGCATCAGCAACTGTTGACAAGTTAAAGAATCAAATGTCAGAAGCAGCTGACGCTACAAAAGGGAACAAAGATGCCGTCGTTAAGGCAACGGCCGACTTGCAAACATCTTCTCAGCGAGCTATTAATCAATTCCAGCAACTTGAAAGCTGTTTGTCCGGTCTTACAAGTGGAACATTAAAAGGAATTGGCGATGCTCTTATGGGGCTTGATAAGCTGTTTGGGGGTAAAGCTACGGACAAGGCTGCGAACAGTCTGGTTAAAATGACGACAGAGCTTTTTGGCAGCAACAGCAAGGTGTCTCAAACACTTACAAAGGTACTTGGCGAAAGTGGCCTGGCTGGCGAAATAGTATCTTCTGCTCTTGGCATTTTAGATATACTTAAAGATGGTGTGGAAAATTTAGTGTCAAGTCTTATAGACACGATATTAGGAGCTGTAAACGGCTTGATAAAAACCGCACTATCTCCAAAGACGGTTACAGGCACACTGAAAAGCGTGTTTGAAGGAGTGACAAGCATCTTTGACACGCTTTCCTTTGGCACAATAAGCAAAGTTTTCGGCGACAACAGTGCTAAGATGGAAAGCAAAATTGACAAGCTAAACACAAGCAATGAGGCTTTGAAGATGTCAATTGACAATTTGAGCGATAAGATAGAGAAGTCGAATTCGCTCTCCGAAATTCTAAATGCGCAAAACAAAAAGGAAAAGCAGACAAAGGAGCTTGAACAGAACACATCTAGGCAGATGATTTACGAAACGTGGAAGCACGGCGCATTTCGTTCAAACCTTGCTGCATCCGTTGAGGACAACAAAGGGTGGAAAGACGCGATGAAGCAGGTTTCTGCTATTCTGGGCAAAAAAGTTGTGACGAGCCGCGACTTTCTATCTTTGAGCGCAGAGGAGATGCAAAGAATTATCGACAGTGACAACGGAGCGGAACTCTGGGCGCAGATTCTTAACGAGTACAACAAAGAAGGTGGCAAGGGCGGTCGTTCAGACAAACTGAGCGACATGCTGAATCAATATGTCAACGACTTCGGCAATGTTGCACAAGATATGGCTGACGAGTTAAAGGAAAAGCTTAACGGCATTTCTTTTGACAACATGAAGGATAGCTTTATAAGCGCGTTGATGGATATGGATAAGAACGCCGAGGACTTTGCTTCCGACTTCTCTAAGATAATGCAACAGGCATTGCTTAATCTTAGCGTTGATGAGCTAATCAACGGCAGTGAAAACAACCCAAACGGCGACAGTTTAAAAAAGCTGTATGACGACATGGCAGAAGCTATGAAAGATGGAACGTACAAGTCAAGAGCCGAAGAATTTGCACAAAGACAGCAGAAACTTCTCGAGCAAGGCATGAAAATGCGCGACGAGCTGGCTCAGTTTACTGGCTATGGAGAGCAATCTTCCCAGTCGGCGACCGGAAAGGCTATCGAGGCTATAACAGCCGACCAAGCAAGCACACTGATTGGCATTGGCTATGCTTTACAAAGCGCCGTCGAGCAAGGTAATGCTACACGCGAAAATATACACTCTAATGTTGAAGTGATTTGTAGCTATCAAATGCTGATGTCAGACAACATATCCGAAATACGAGATATGCAATATCAAGGCTTGAATCAGTTGCAACAGATTGCAAAAAATACCGAGCCTATCACGGGTATAAACGAAAACATCGCGAACATGTACAAGTTAATGAAGGAGAGAATTTAACATGAAAAATCAAGCATTTATAAAGCTTTTGGGCGAAGACGACACGAAATATGTTGACCTTAATGAGTTTGGCGTTACCCTCATACGAGGGTGGCGCGAAGCTCTGCTTACTCCAGCACCCGTAAAAAGCTACGTAAGCAATGACAGTCGGCTTGAGCACGGTATCTCAATGGTTGCAACAGCGGACTGCGCCAAGGTAAATCAAAGAGAGATAAATTTGCCTATGTTTTTGGAGGGCGAGACAGAGGATGATTATCTTGATAAGCTGGAAAAGCTCTTTGATAAGATAGCTTACAGCGGAGAGATTTGTATGAAAGTCCCTGTCTTAAAGCGTGTTTTCAAATTTGTTTATTCACAGTGCACAAAATTTGGAGATTACGGACTGAAAAAAGGTAATTTTACATTGAAGCTCATAGAGCCTAACCCGAAAGACCGACTAAAAATATGATTAATATATATAACCCCGATGGCAGCATTTCGATGCAAGCCTTTGTAACAAAAGAAGCAAAAAGAGAAGAAGAACTGTCTAAGTCAGACTACATTTCTCTTTCGTTCAATGCAACCGTCAAGGTTGTATTGCCAATGGGCGCGTATATAGAGCACACGTATTATATTGACAGAACGAGAAGCGTAACACAGAAGTTTATGCTCCTCGAACCCTACACACCTACACAAGTAGATGAAATGTCGTGGAAGTACGCCGTAGAGTTCCACCACCCAAAGATGCAGCTCGGGAAAATACCATTTTACATCAAAACCAAAAACTCACAAAACGAGAATATAAATCAAACGATTTGGAGCTTTGTGGGTACTCCGCAAGGCATGATGGAAAACGTGTGTGCTTTTCTTAACAACGATATTAAATTCGGCAAATGCGGATGGAAGGCTATTTTGTCAGGCGCGATGAATAATTCTATAAGCGTAAGCTTTAGCGACAACGATGTTTTGTCTGCTCTGACAGAGATATCAAACGCAGCTGGAGATGAATGCGAATGGCATATTGACTACGACGACGAGATTGTTTACCTTGGCAAGGTGGCTATTGAAAGCGCAGAAAAATTCAAATTAAGCGTCGGTGAAAACGTGGGCGTTCCTTCCGTTACAGAAAGTAGCGACGGATATTATAATGCTTTCGCGGTCTTTGGCGGCACGCGGAATATTACGCAGGTAAATGATAAAAACGAAAACGTTTCGTCGGGCGACATAAGATTGCAACTCGCTAAAGGTGATGGTTTGATTGTTATTGATGGCAGTCCTGTGCAATTTAGCGTAGACGAGTTCTCTGTTATGGATTTGCGTACGGACAAAACATTGCCTAAGTTTACAAAAGTGCTGAATTTTCCTGATGTTTACCCATCTCTTGACACCTACGTTTACGATGTTCGAGGACGCAAGAAATATGTTCTTGACCCACAAACGAACAAACCGATAGTCTTACGAACTGACGAACAAGGCAACGTGCTTGAATACAAGACTTTCACGGTTTGGTTTATGCGTCTGGCTTACTGCACAAAGAACAAAGAAGCGGACAAGCAAGCTGTCAACAGCACGGTTAAAGACGGCGTCACATATTATTGGTATGATTTTGTAATCACGGACGACTTGAAGATTAACGGAAAAACCTTGTCCTGCTCGTTTGAGCCCAATTTTGAAGAAGGCGCATTGTCAACACCTCTTGTTGGTAGAGGAACGAATGGTGATAACGTTGGATTTGAGCTAACCTATCACGCCAAATCAAGAACTTCGCATGAATCTGACGATTGCTCAACTGGCAATTTCAACATCAAAGAAGGCGACTATGAAATAATATATCAAGAGGACAATAATATTATAATCCCAACGAATGAAGAGCAGTTGATAATACCCAAAGGTAAGGCTCTGCCAACATTCGAGTGCAATAAGGTTATCCTGTACAACATTGCTATGGCTGACGCTTACAAAGTGTCTGCGCAGGAGAAACTTTTGGAAGCGGCGAAGAAAGATATAATACTCGCTTTGTCTGACACGAATAATTACACGGTCAAGTCTTATCCACATGTATTTAAAGACCAAAGACCAAGATTGCAAATTGGGCAGGAGGTTTCGTTTTTAAGCAAAGGGCAGCGACTTGACACTCGTGTTTTAAAACTTTCGACAAACTTGGATTTTGATTATATCCAAGAGGTAACGGTTGGAAACAAGGTCATAAAAGGCGCTGTTTCACAATTAAAAGAAGACGTACAATCAATAATCGCCAACGGCGGCGGCAGTGGCAGTGGTGGCGGTTATAGCGTCGCGCAGTTCGAATCGCTTGTAGCAAAATACGGTATCAAACACTTTCTTTCAAAAGAATTTGCAGATGTCGCGCAAGAGATAATACGCTTTGCGAAAGGCGTAACGTTTGGCAGTGAAGATACAAAGCACGCAATTACAGAAGAAGGTGTAGCTACATTGAAATCATTGCTTTTAGAAACTGACGGTTTAGGCATCTCCTCTGACGGTATCGCTACCCTTAAAGAGATTGTATCGGCGGCGTTCCGTTCGGGTGCGCTCGGCTCTGGCTTCAAGCTCGGCAATTATTCTGACAGCGAGGATAGCTACTTAGAGGTAGACCGCCTGCTTGTGCGTAAGGCTGCTGAGTTCGTGAAGCTCGTAATTAGAGAGCTGCAAAGCGTCGGTGGCGAGATAGTCCTGTCGCCTGCTGCCATGAAGATTAGCAAGGTACAATTCATGAGAGCGGGCACGATTCTGCCCGAATTTTCGATCTTGCAATACGACGTTTATCGCTGTTCGTTCCTGACGAAGCGAGGTGACGAGGAGATAACGAACCCGTTTGCTGTCAACGACCTTGTGCGCTGTCAGACGTTCAATATCAAGGAGGGTACGACGGCGAACGCGAAAAACAAATACTACTGGCGCAGAGTGGTGCGGATAGGTGCGGACTATATCGACATCCTTGCTTTGTCGGGAGGCAACTACGGCGATTCGCAGCCCGAGGTGGGTGATGAACTTGTACAGATGGGCAACACAACCGATGTGGCGCGCCAGTCGGTGCTGTACCTCTCGGCTTACGGCTCCGACTCCCCGTCAATCAAGCTGTACAAGGGCGTGAACGACTACACGCTCGACGGCAAGGAGATATTCGTTGTGTCACGCGACGAGATTTATGCGCTTGCATCGATGTTCAAGCTAAAGGTAAGGGACGGCGATACAACGAAAGAAACGACGCTTGCAGAGATTGTAGCGAACGTTGACGGACTGACTTCTACGGTAGCTGCGAACAAGACAGAGACTGACGGGCAGATAAGCAAGATAAACACTACACTTACGCAGAACGCAGAGAGCATCACTTCGCTTGCACAGAAGCAGACAGAAACTGAGAACAAGGTATCAAAGATAGAGCAGACGACGGACAAAATCTCTCTACAGGTGGAAACGACCACGAACTTGAAGAACTGCATCGTCGGCTCTGCGCTGCGTCCGTGGGATGACATCACGAGGATAACGGCGGCTCACTCACAAAAGGTAGAGATAGCAAATGGTGGCGGCGTCGGCGGTTCTAACTACGCAACGTTCAGTGCGTCGGGCGCTACGGAGGACACACACACAGGTCTGTACTTCAAGGATGTGCGTGTGTCGGCTGGCAAGACGTACGTATTCAGTGTATGGGTGAAGATTGCCACTCTGTTGTTTTATAAAGGCGCTTACTACTCTATAAAGCGCTTTGACGGCGGTACGGAAGGTGCTGTTGTCAAGTCGGACGATATCACTCCGAGTATAGGCGACTGGAAGCTCCTTACTGCGACGTTTACCGTACCCGACGGCTGCACGAAGCTGTTGCTTGAACTTGCCGTGCGCAGAAACGGAACTATCAGCGTGTGCCGACCGATGATAATGAAGGGCACGGAATACGGAGGCTGGAGTCTTTCACCCTACGACAAGACGGAGGCAGGCAAGTTGGAATCAGGACTGAAAAGAGCCGGTATAGACCTCGAAGACGACACCATTACGGCGACGGCAAACAAGTTCATGGTCAAGAACAACGACGGCGAGGTGACTGCGAGCGTGAACGAAGACGGCTTGCTGGAGGTCGGCGCAGGTCTCTTCTCTGGATTGATACGTAAGAAGAAGACTATTATTACTCCCGACAAGTTGGAAGGCTACACGGAAGAAAACCCGATCAATGGATATATCCGACTAAACTTTGTAAAGACGGGTAGCTTTGTTGAGCTTTCGGGCGACATCGGCAAAAAGACAGGAGGTAAATACCCGACAATAATTCCGCCATTTTACGATCCGAACGCAAGCGATGCCGGCCTTGGTGTGACAAGCGAAGAAGCGGCGACGTGTCTCGGACAGACATTTGTTGTAAGAAACAATACAAGTCCGGCGATAACAATCAATATCGTTGGCTATACATCGCTCGTTGGAGGCAGCAACACAGCTCACCCCTACTGGCTTGAAAACGGATGGATGGCAGTCCTTACCTGCGAATTTGTGTATGTATCAAGCGCCAAAACGTATGCTATTGTATGGAATGGATATAACGTACCATTTTCATCTCCAATAGCGCACAGCGACGAAGGAGAAGAAGCGGCTGCGGACGAAGGAGCAGAACCTACTGCTGACGACCCGACCACAACAGAAGAAGAACAACCAAAAGAATAAGATATGAAGAAAATAGTTAGAGGTAACGACTTTACCCTGCGCATACCAGTGTGCAAGATAGTGAACGGCGAGCAGGTGGCTTTTCCGCTACCTGCCTGCACGGACATCGTTGTGAACATCGTGAACCAGTATCGGCGTGTAGCTCTGAGCTACACTATCGACACGGCGGAGGACAATATCATCAATGCGCGTGTGGAAGGTGACGCCGTATCGGTTGGTACATACGCTCTCGAAGTGCGAGGTAAGATTTTCGGCAACGACTGGCGCAGCAAGGAGTACGAGCAGTTCTGCATCGTAGACAACAACGCTTCGGGCGACACAGCGTTCAACGGCGAGCTTATCGAGGGCGAGGACAGCGTAGAAATGAATACGGCGCTTGTTATCCTGCCTCCTTCGGTAGAACTGACGCAGCTCATAACCGATGCTAACACGGCGCTCGAAACGGCAAAGCAGACGGACGCAACACTCAAGGCTAACGAGAGCGAGCGTATCTCCGCGGAGCAGCAGCGAGTATTAGCGGAAGCACAGCGTGTGTCAGCAGAAAGCAGACGCAGAGAGAGTGAGGGTGTTCGCCATGCAGCGGAAGTCGAGCGCGTGAGCAACGAGGATGCGCGAAAGACAGCCGAGGCGCAGCGTGTCAATGCCGAGACCGAGCGTACTGAAGCCGAAAATATACGTATTGCGAGCGAAACCGCACGCGTCGCAGCAGAAGAGCAGAGAGCAACAACCTTTGCGGAGCTTTCATCAAACGTTGATGCTGCTGTCAGCAAGGCGAACACTGCGGCAAGTGCGGCAGACACGGCTACCGACAAGGCAAATGCAGAGGAAGATAAGCGTGCCGAGGCGGAAGCTACACGCAAGCGTGAAGAAGGCATTCGTCAGGAAACCGAAACCGAGCGCATACGCAAGGAGACAGCGAGAGAAGCTGCGGAGGCAACACGGCAGACAGCGGAGGCAGAACGAGTGAAGGCTGAGAATAGTCGTACCGAAGCCGAGAATACACGCACAGAAACGGAAACTGCGCGCAAACACGAGGAAAGTGTTCGCCAAGAGAATGAAATTGCACGCGTTCGCCAAGAAAACGAAAGAACAGAAGCCGAAAACGCACGCCAGGCGGCAGAAACATCCCGAGTAGAAGCAGAAGACTCTCGAAACAACATCTTTTCCAGCACCAAGCAAAACTGCGATTCGGCTGCGCAGGAAGCGCGTTCGGCTGCGCAGAAAGCAACGACCGCGGCGCAAGAGGCACATTCGGCTGCGCAGGAGGTAACGACTGCCATAATAGGTGCGGAAAGAGTGAACGCAAAGATAGAAAAGGGCGTTCTCACCGTTACCGATCGCAACGGCTCCGAGAAGAGCGTCGATGTGGGCGATGTAGCAGAAGAAGTGACGGTACACGTCACATCTTCGGTGGCGAGCATTAATCCCGCAGGCATCAAGATTAACGTGTTTATCAATAACGGCAAGACGCCTCAGACATACATTACTGGCAACGACGGCACAACAACATTTAGCATTGCAAAGGGCAACTACTATCAGATAACCTTCACAGAGTACGGCAATGCGCAGCCCATTGCCCCAGTCGGCTTCACCGCCGTGCTTGCGACGCGCAACATTGACGTGGAGTACAAACCGTACGACGAGGAGAGCATGGAGAACGTAGTGGTGACGGTAACGAAGTATACCGACGGCACGGGCGCTGCATACGAGGGCGTGCCAGTAGTGGTGACGGTAGACCGCAAGAACACTACCTACAATGCTGACGCAAAGGGTCAGGTGTCGCTGTATGTGCCCTACGGCAAGGAGTTTACTGTCAACGTCGAGAATCAGGACGGCTACAGCGTGAGTCTTAACCGCAATACTCGTACATACACGGCGAGTGTGCCGCAGCGTCTTATCGACTACAAGATGTATCAGTTCCGCGCTGGCATATTTATCATCGATGACAACCTCAACGAATACTACCTCGAGGAGTGGCAGGCGGCTGGCAAGACCGCAGAAGAAGCGGTGGCTATCAAGGTAGCGGACGCTAACCTCACGCTGAACCGAGGCACGTTTATGATAAGAATATCCGATATGATGGCTCCTACGGCACTCCCGAATAAGCCGTGGTGTACTCAGAACTTGCGGTTCGACAGCATCGCGCTTGACGGCAACAATACGAAGGACGCGAACTACTACAACGGCGAGTCGTCGTCGTTTCTCGTGCGCCAGGAGGCTGTAGAGCGCAGCCTTAGCGTGCCTGCCTTCGACTACGCCTATGAGCAGATATTCAGCATCGCAGGACATGAGCTGCACGGCTTCCTGATGTCTGTCGGACAGGACTATGTGCATATAGCGAATATCGGCATCATCAAGCAGGTGCTCACGGCGCTTTACGGAGAGGAGGTGGCTACTGCATACTACAACTTTGTGATGGAACAGAGACGCTGGACTTCTACGCAG
>UMGV01074958.1_pt1 | contig 24754 bp, 17 predicted proteins | sample 1965361 | NCBI WGS metagenome assembly UMGV01 (sample SAMEA4836081, study PRJEB28245) | human gut metagenome | biome: gut microbiome; material: fecal sample | place: Denmark | collected 2008
GATGCCATACCCACGCAGCCACTAACCTCCAGGGGGTGCAGCTGTCTCAGCTGCACCAACAAAGCAGACGGCATTCATTTGCCTGATTGGTGCACTTGAGACAAGTGCACCTCCTGAAAATAGCATCCGCTTAATCCGTTGTTAAGTCACGCACACAAAATCCGATTAATCCGCTTTCAATTCATCGCACCATAACCATCTGTGTGCATCTGTGATATCCGTGGGAGAACATAGCAGCAGAAGGTTCTGTGAATTCGGCGTGTTCTGTGGGAGAATAATAATACAGAAGGCTGCGTGGGTACGGCAAGAATGCCGTACCCTCTTACATTAGCATCCGTTTAATCCGCTTGCTTGCTGCGGCGGCAGTATACCGCCGCTACGGATAGCTATGCCCCCTTGGAGCTATCCTACAACCCCACGCCCCACTTCTTCAGCTGCTCGAAGTCGATGTCGGCGAAGCCGGCTTGCTTCAGCGTTACGGAACGGTTGTGGTCGTTGAGGTAGCGGCGAGCGCCGCAGCGGTATGTAGGATTGGCGAGCGAGAGCGGCATCACATCGGCGACGCACGACGCACTGATGCCTGCGATGGAGAGCATCGTCGGGAAGACAGACGCGCTCGACTGCACATCCTTCTCGCGGTTGGCGTTGAGCGCTGCGACAACAGCAGGATACTCCGCACGGTAGGAAGCCGAGGTCCAGACAAGGAGCGGCACATGTATGCCGTGCGACGCCGGCGTGGGCGAAGCGTGGAGGAAGCGCTTGCGATAGTCGTCGAAGATGTTCTCGCCGTGGTCGGACGTGTAGAGCATTGCCGCCTGCGCCCCACTCTTGCCGAGCATCGTGATGATGCTGTGCAGCACGAAGTCGGTCTGACAGATGGTGTTGTCGTAGGCGTTGATGAGCTGCGCACGGTTCTTCGGCTCAGCCTCCGTCGGCGTGTCGGGCAGGAACTTGGCGTGACTCTGCGGATAGCGGTCGCGGTAGTTGAAGTGCGAGCCGTACGTATGCAGCACTATCAGCTCCTTCTTGCGCTTCTTGGCGAGGATGTTCTTCACGTAAGGCAGCAGACGCTCGTCGCTGGTCTGCGCCGTCACGTCGCCAGTGATGACGCTAACAGCCGAGCGGATGAACACGAAGTCGTCGGCCTCATCGCCGAAGAAGTCGATGAACGAGTGGTTGGGCTGCTGGTTGGAGATGAAAGAGGTGTGGAAGCCTGCCTCGCGGAACGCCGTGATGAGGCTTTTTTCGCGGTACAGACGTGCGTGGTTCTCAGCAGAAGCCGCAGCGAGCAGCATCGGCACACTCTTGTGCGTGGTGTTCGACTGCGAGAGCACATGGCGGAACACGCTGAGTCCGTCGGTCTTTGAGAGCAGCGGATTGGTCTCGCGCTCGTAGCCGTAGAGCTGGAAGTTGTCGGCGCGTGCCGTCTCGCCTATCACAAGCACATACACCTCGGCAGAGTCGGCGTCGTGAGCCGAACGGGCATTGAAGCGGAAAGAGGCTACATCCTTGCGGTAGTCGGCTACACGTCCGCTCTCGCGGCAGGCGAGGTAGAGGTTGTAGAAGATGTTGGCTGGATAGACATGATCCTCGGCACGATAGTCGAAGTCGCTGTCCTTAGGATAAGCCGCGTAGCACAGCGCTATAAGCACGGCGCCCGCAGCCATACCGCACCATGAGTAGCGGCGCACACGCTTGAGGAACGCTACGTCCTCGGTGCGGTAGCGTGCCCACGACATTGCGGCGAGCACGAGCAGCGGCAGGTAGAGGATGAACACGGTAGCCACGGCGGGCACGAGGTTGTTGAGCAACTCCATCGCCTCGCCGGGGTTGGTGGTGACGAGGTTGAGGAACATGTCGACGGCTATCACGCCGCGACCGAAGAGGTAGAGCAGCACTATCTGGAAGGCTGCGAAGAAGACGATGAGGAAGAGGAACCACACCTGGCGTCCCGTCTTCTTGGAGAGCGTCATCAGCAGCGCGTAGAGCGATACGGGCAGCACAACGTTGGCTACGCAAGCCAGCACGGGCATGTGCTCGGTGAAGCAGAGCGCCACGTTGGGGACAGCGAGCGAGAGCACGATGTAGAAGAAAAGGAAACGGGGAGAGGTGAGGAGACCTAATATCTTTTTCATAATTAAAACGCTTCGTTGATATTGAATATAAAGCTGTGCTGTCCCGACTTACCGAAGCCGTAGTCGAGTCGCACGTTGACATTCTTCTTGAACTCCCAGCGGTAGCCCACGCCCATGTTCGGCAGTATGTGCTTCCACTCTATCTTGCTGAACTTCGGGAAGATGGTGCCGGCGCCTACCCATGCCACCACGCCGTTGCGCTTCCACACATGCTGTCGCAGCTCCACCTGCGCCTCCATCTTATGGTTGTCGCGGTAGCGGCCCTGGTAGTAGCCGCGCATCGAGTAGCTGTCGCCGAGCTGCGCGAGCATCGACCACTCCACATCGCCGAAGTTGAGCTGCGTGCGGAAGTCGGCAGCGAGCGTAGCACCGCGCCACAGATGCGTGTAGCCGTCGATGCGGAAGTCGGTGGTGTAGGAGTTGTACTTGTTGCCGATGAACTTCGGGCGCATCAGCTGCATGAACTGGATGTACATGCCTCGCTTCGGCGCCGTGAGGTTGTCGCGCGTGTCGTAGATGGCAGTCACGCCCGCACCGAAGTTGAGAGTCTCCGGGCGTTCGCCGCCAAGCAGTTCTTTGCGGTCGAACTTAGTGCCGCGCACATAGTCGAAGTCGACGGTCGGACCGATGAAGAGGTTGTCGGCGGTGCGTATCAGCCAGTCGGCTTTGAACTGCGCCTGCCAGCGCTTCATCTTGCTCTTGTTGGCGTCCGCATTGCCCATGTCGTAGCCCCATCCCCAGATGTAGCACGGGAAGGAGTAGAAATAGACCGTGTAGTTGAGGCGGTGGGTGTCGCGTGGGAACTTATGTGTGCCGCGCACGCCGAGCATATAGAAGCCCACGGTAGAGACATCGCCGAAGAGCGACACGTTGCTCGGAGCCGAGAGCGAGTCGGTAGGGTCTGAACGGTAGAGACCGGCAGCCACGAGTCCGATGCCGAACTTGGTGTCGGAGCTGTAGTGGGGTCCGCCTATCACACTGAAGTCGAAACGCTTGTTCTTCTTCTCCTTGTTGGCGTCGTTGAAGTAGGCAAGGAAGCGGTTGAAGAGGCTCTTCTTCGGCTTTGCCACGCTCGCGCTGTCGGCAGCCAAAGGCACGTCTGCGGCAGGCGCCGCAGCTACTGCGGTAGTGTCAAAACAGAACGGCTCTGTAGCCCGAGCGGGCTGCAGAGCTATCGTAAAGAGTAAGAAAAGAATCGCTTTTAAGGGGCGCATAACCTTGTTTTTTATTAATAATTAAATAGTATTCTTGGCTTAAGAAGGCTCGGATATCTCAACACCTCACCATCTCAACACCTCACCATCTTAATACACCAGTCCTACGTTGTCTACCCAGAAGGTGTTGCCCACGGTGCCTACGTAAGCACCGCCGTGGCTCGACGAGAACTGCAGCACGATGTGCGTCGGTGTGGCGTCGGCATCAGCCCAGCCGGTCTCCTTCACCAGCACGCTCTTGCCCTTGGAGTTGCGAGCGTAGTCGGTAGAACGCAGACCCATCATCGAAGCGTCGTAGAACGACTTGCCGGTGATGTTGCCGTAGTGAATCTCGTAGGTGGCGTCCTCAACCCATCCGTTGGTCGACTTGCCGTACTTTACCACTACGGTGCCCACGCGCTGCGCGGTGATGTTGCCATGCGCATCCTCGTGGCGACGCTGCAGAAGCAGAAGAGCCACGCAGTAGTCCTTGCCAGGCACAGTGGTCACCTTAGAGAAACCAGTCTGACGGATGCGGTTGGCGTTGCCCGGCACATGCACACGGTAGTCGAAGCGCAGAGCCTTGGGACGAAGAGTGAACGGAATGCCGAAGTTAAGCGCCTTCGGACCTTCCTTCGTGCCGGTGATAGGCTCCTTCATGTCGCCGAGGAAGATGCTGCCGGCGGCGAGCACCTTAATATTAATAAGACCAAGCACCTTGCAGGTCTCGATGTGGGTGGTCATTTTGACGCAATGTCCCGATCCGCGGTTGTCGCGATACACCGAATTGTTGGTCTTCGTGATGCCCGAAACCTTAGCCATCACGTTGCTCGTGCCCCAAGGCGATCCGCCGAGGTTCACGTATGGGTTGTTGCCATTCAGGGCTCTGTTTGGTCCAATCTCGTAGAGTGTCTTTGTGTTGCCACCGATGACAGCCGACTCATGAATCTGACGTGTCACCCATGTGTCGAAATTGCCGTACTTGAACAATACGAACTTTCCTTCCGCACTGGCTGAAAGACTACATAAAACGCAAAGCATTGTCACAATGCTGCTCTTGAACATTAATTTTTTCATCTCCTAATTATTATATATGTTGTTACTATTTCATTACAACTGATGTTGTAGTTTCAATGACTACTACTATTACAGTTTGGTTGCAAAGCCGTTAAAAGCCTTGTCGTTAGGCGCAAAGATATACAAAAAAGGCAAATGCGAAAACTTTTTTATTACAAAAGTTTTCCATTTGCCTTAATATTTAATGTCTGTCAACACTTCTAAAGAAATAAAGACGACTTTTAGTAGCTTTTAAGCCAACACGTTTTTACTTGCCCGTAATCACTTCTACCGCTTTGCTCACGATGTGGTTCTGCTCGTTCATCAGGCGGAAGTATTCGTTCATATCCCAGATGTCGCGGGCTATGAGCGCCTTCAGTTGCAGACGCAGCATGGGGAGCGTGCGCTTGCGCTCGGCGTCGTCGCGAGGCTTCACCTTCTGGCGCTCGGCTTCAGCAAAGAGCGTGTCAACCATCGCCTGCGGCACCTCGAAACGCTTCATGTAGTCGTCGAACTTCGCGTACTTTGCCTTCAACTCGTCGCGGTGGTCCTCAACGTATCGCAGCGTTGTGTTGATAACGAGCGAGCGGGCTACGAGCTGGCGGTGGAACGCTGTGTACTGTGTGGTGTCGAGCGGCACGAACACGTCGGGCATAATGCCTCCACCGCCATACACCTTGCGGTGCTTGCGCAGAGTGTAGCAGCGCAGCGAGTCGTTGAAGTGTATCGAGTCGGCAGAGTAGAGTTCACCGTGCTTGAAGCGCTTCTCTATATCCTGCGCGTAGTCTTCCTTCTCGCCCTTCTCGTATGGCTTCTGTATGCAGCGGCCCGAGGGCGTATAGTAGTGGGCTACGGTGAGACGTATCATCGAACCGTCGTCGAACTCGATAGGACGCTGCACCAAACCCTTGCCGAACGAGCGGCGGCCTATCACGGTTCCGCGGTCCTGGTCTTGGATGGCGCCGGTGACGATCTCGGCTGCCGACGCCGAATACTCGTTGATGAGCACGCATACCTTGCCCTTCTCAAGGCGTCCACCGCCACCAGCGTTGTACTCCTGGCGCTTCTGGGCGCGTCCCTCGGTATACACTACAAGGTCGCCCTTCTGCAAGAACTCCTCAACGATGCGCACAGCCGACTGCAAGTAGCCGCCGCCGTTGTCCTGAAGGTCGAGGATAAGGTCGCGCATGCCGGCTTTCTGCAGCGAGTCGACTGCGGTCATGAACTCGCCGTATGTGGTTGCACCGAACGAACCGATGCGAACGTAACCCACGTGCGGACGTATCATATAGTAGGCGTCGAGCGTGTGTACGGGTATCTTCGCACGTGTTACGGTGAACGTGAGCAGGTCGGGCACGCCGCGACGCTTCACGCCGAGCTTCACCTTCGACGAGCGCGGACCGCGCAGGCGGCGCATTATCTCTGAACGCTCCATCTTCACACCCGATATGGTTGTGTCGTTGACGGTGATGATGCGGTCGCCGGCAATGATGCCTACTTTCTCTGACGGACCTTTGCGTACGGGTTGGATGATGAGCAGCGTGTCGGAAATCATGTTGAACTGCACGCCGATGCCGTCGAACGAGCCCTGCAGAGGCTCGTTGAGCGACTTTGTCTCCTTCGCCGTAGTGTACGACGAGTGGGGGTCGAGTTTCTCAAGCATGCCGCGTATGCCGTCCTCTACGAGCTTCTGGTCGTCTACCGAGTCGACATAGAGATTGCTGATGGCGAGCTCTGCTATCTGGAGCTTCTTGAGCGGATTGACGCGCTGTGCGAACGTAGCTACGCACAGCAAAAGAAAAACCAACGCACCCACTCCCGTCTTTAACGAGAATGAGTGCGATGCATTATGTTTGTGATTATTAGTACGTTTCATAATCTGATTGTTTTGTTATTCCATGTCTTCCTCGGGCAGATCTTCCTCCACAACAAGGTTGTCGATGATGAAGTTCTGTCGCTCCATGGTGTTCTTGCCCATGTAGTATTCGAGGAGCTTCTGCACCTGGTCGGTCTTGTGCAGCGTAACCTGCTCAAGTCGCATCTCGGGACCTATGAAATGGGCAAATTCTTCTGGCGAAATCTCGCCCAGACCTTTGAATCGTGTTATCTCAGGGTCGGGACCGAGGTCGCGTATCGCCTGCTGGCGCTCGTCCTCGCTGTAGCAGTAGCGGGTTATGAAGTCGCTCTTCTTCTCCTTGCCCGTAAGACGCGCGTCGGCGTCTGCCACAACATTCTTGTTCTTAATCTTGGTGCGGCGGTTGCGCACGCGGAACAGCGGAGTCTGCAGCACATAGACGTGTCCTTTCTTGATAAGGTCGGGGAAGAACTGCAGGAAGAACGTGATGATGAGCAGGCGTATGTGCATACCGTCCACATCGGCATCGGTTGCCACTATCACCTTATTATATCTAAGCGTATCGAGTCCGTCCTCAATGTCGAGCGCAGCCTGCAGGAGGTTGAACTCTTCGTTCTCGTACACCACCTTCTTTGTCAAGCCGTACGAGTTGAGCGGCTTTCCGCGCAGCGAGAACACCGCCTGGGTGTTCACATCGCGACTCTTTGTGATAGATCCGCTGGCTGAGTCGCCCTCGGTGATGAAGATTGAAGACTCTTCCTTGCGGTCGTTCTTCGCGTCGGAGTAATGGATGCGGCAGTCGCGCAGCTTGCGGTTGTGGAGGTTTGCCTTCTTGGCGCGTTCGCGAGCCAGCTTGGTGACGCCAGCCATCGCCTTGCGTTCACGTTCGCTCTCGGTTATCTTCTGCTGCATCACCTCTGCAACGTCGGCGTGTATGTGCAGGTAGTTGTCTACCTCGAGCTTCACGAAGTCGCCCACGTACTTGTTGATGCTTTCTCCGCCCGGCGCCATCTGAAGCGAACCGAGCTTAATCTTTGTCTGGCTCTCGAACATAGGTTCTTCTACGTTCAGCGCCACGGCAGCCACGAGTCCGTTGCGTATGTCGGTGAACTCGTAGTTCTTGCCGAAGAACTCCTTGATGGTTCTCGCGATATGCTCCTTGAAAGCGCTCTGATGGGTGCCGCCTTGTGTGGTGTGCTGTCCGTTCACGAACGAGTGATACTCCTCGCCATACTGGTTGGTATGCGTGAAGGCGATCTCGATGTCCTCACCCTTCACGTGTATTATGGGGTAGAGCGGGTCGGTAGTCATCGTGTCGGTGAGCAGATCTGCCAAGCCGTTGCGCGAGAGGATGCGCCGACCGTTGTACATAATCGCAAGACCAGAGTTGAGATATGTGTAGTTGCGCAGCATTGTCTCCACGAAGTCGTCGTGGAACGAATAGCCTACGAACAGTGTGGGGTCGGGTTCGAAGAAGATATACGTGCCGTTCTCGTCAGCAGAGTCCTCGGTGATGTCCGACTTGAGGTTGCCGCGCTCGAACTTGAGCGCACGCACCTTTCCGTCGCGGTACGACTTCACCTCGAAATGTGCCGAGAGGGCGTTCACCGCCTTCACGCCAACGCCGTTCAGACCCACACTCTTCTTGAAAGCCTTCGAGTCGTACTTGCCGCCGGTGTTGAGCACGCTGACAGCCTCTACGAGCTTGCCCTGCGGAATGCCGCGACCATAGTCGCGCACCGACACACGCAGGCGGTCGTCGATGTCTACCTCTATGCGCTTGCCGGCATTCATCTTGAACTCGTCGATAGAGTTGTCGATTACTTCCTTCAGAAGCACATAGATGCCGTCCTCGGGCAACTGACCGTCGCCCAAGCGACCGATATACATACCAGGACGTGTACGCACATGCTCCATGTCGGAGAGGTGGCGTATGTTGTCGTCGGTATACTGAACTGTGGGTTGAATGTTTTCTTCCATTTTATTTCTTTATATCTTATAGCATCCTAAGCGATTTAGACAGCACCAAGGATGCTATCCGATTTAAATGTTCTTTTTATAGCATCTGCGGCGCTTGTGTATCTCGCGGTTGAGATACTGCCACTGTCCCTGAACCTTCATGTTGGTTTCCATCTCGACGTGGGTCTCTCCCCACTTGAAGCCGAGGCGCTGGTAGCGCGGGATGAGGTCGTAGAAGAGCAGAGCGTTGGCACCTTTCTGACGGTATTCGGGCAGAATGCCTACGAGCAGAAGGTCTACGACGTCGGTCTTGTGGAACTTCAGCGCACGCAGTATGTGCCACCAGCCGAAGGGGAAGAGTTTTCCGCCGCACTTCTGCAGGGCGTGTGCGAGCGAAGGTATGGAGATACCCACACCAACCACCTTATGGTCGGGTGTGTTCCAGTCTTCGATGATGGTGATGAGGTCGAGGTCTGCCATGGGCAGATACATCTTCACGTACTGTTCTATCTGTCGGTCGGTGAGCTTCGAGTAGCCGTAGAGGTCCTTGAAGGTCTCGTTCACTACATTGAATATCTTCTTGCCATATCCGTTCTCGCCGTATATCTCATTGCGCTTCAACTTCTTCACCTGCAGGTTGTAGCGCTTCTGAATCATCTTCGCGATGGTTGCATACTTCTCGGGCATCTCTTCGGGCACGTAGAGCTTGTACTCTACGTAGTCGTTGTCCTTCTCCCATCCGCCCATGCGGTCCATGTGCTCAGGATAGTAGGGATAGTTGTAGGCGGTAGCCTGAGTGCCGAGCTGGTCGTAGCCTTCGAGGAGCATTCCTTCAGGGTCCATGTCGGTGAATCCGAGCGGACCAACGATTTCCTTCATTCCTTTCTGCTTGCCGTAGTCTTCTACAGCCTTGAGCAGGGCTGTAGACACCTCGATGTCGTCGACAAAGTCGATCCATCCGAAGCGCACCGACTCGCGCTCCCACTTCTTGTTGGCGCTGTGGTTGATGATGGCAGCCACACGACCTACCATCTTGCCGTCGCGGAACGCCATGAAATACTCTGCCTCGCAGAAGTCGAAGGCTGCATTCTTGTCCTTACTGAAGGTCCTCATCTCGTCGAAGTAGAGGTTGGGCACGTCGTAAGCATTACCTTTATAGAGGTCGTAATGAAAATTAACGAACTGGCGAAGGTCGCGGCGCGACTCAACTTTCTTAATCTCTATTGCTGACATTTTTATTGATTTATTCTTTCATTTTTTGTTTGATATACGTCGCCCGATTGTCACTTCGGGCGATGGATACATCTTTATAAATAAAGCATTAAGGATGCAAAAGTACGGAAATTTGCTCAAACAGACGAAAATATGCTAAATATTTATTGATATTTATGAGAAATCAGCAGTATATGTTCGTCTTCAGCGGTGGTTGTAGCGAATATATACACGTCGCCGCCGTCTTTGAGTTTGAGGCGCTTGCGCAGTTCGGCTACGGAGAGCGGGAAGTTGCGTGTGGCGATATTGGCTTTCTCGATGCCTGCCAGCGCCTGGCGCAGTTCGCGCTTGTTGAGCGTTGTGACGCGCTCTATGCTGAAGCTCCTGCCAGGGAAGCCGTCGACGGGCTCTGCAGAAAGGAAGAGGTGGCTGTTGCGGCTGACGGGCGACACGCCGTAGGCTGCGGCAAGCTCGTCGAAGCAGCCCGCCTTCATAATTGAGGCGTTGGGCTCATGCAAGAATTTGGAGTTTTGAGTTTTGAGTTTTGAGTTGGGGGCTGGGCGAGAGGCGCTGGGGGCGTAGACGAAGAGGGAAGCATTGCTAGGAGCGCTAGGGGAACTAGGAGCGCTAGGAGAGCTAGGCGTTCTAGGGAAACTAGGTTCACTAGAAAGACCAGAACAGCTAGAACTACTAGAACCGCCAGAAAGACCAGCCTCCCCAGAGCCTCCCGCTTCGAGGTCTGCGCAGAACACCTTCAGCTCGCTTTCTATCTCTTCAGACAGCACGAGCAGCAACTCTTTGCACTCGCCGCCCACCGACACGATATGCACCTCGCGCACCGTGCCCTGTAGGTCTTCTACAGCCTTGTGCCAGTCGAGCATGGGCGAGAGCTTGAGCATCGTGAAGCGCGACTTCTTGAGAAGCTGCGGCAGTAGCTGCACAACGTCGGGCGTGCAGTCGGCAAGCATGACGGTCTTGGCGCCGTGCTGGTCGCGGCGCGCAGGGTCGAGGAATATCATTGTCTGCATATCGAGCGTAGAGAGATAGTCGACGGCGTCGGCGCAGACCACCTTTGCGTTGTCGATGCCGAGCAACGGCAGGTTGTGCTCCACCATGTGGCAGAGCTGCGCGTTGCGCTCTACGTATGTGGCTGAGGCGAAAGCGCAGGAGGTGAACGAGAAGTCGACACCGAAACCGCCGGTCAGGTCGGTCATGCGGGACGCATGACAGTTGAGAGTTGAAAGTTGAGAGTTGAGAGTTGCAGGTTGGGGGTTGAGAGTTGAGAGTTGAGGGTTGAGAGTTGCAGGTTGGGAGTTGAGAGTTGAGAGTTGAGAGTTGAGAGTTGCAGGCTGCCCAGAAGAAAAATTATTAACTTCTCCCTCCGAATTCTCAACTCTGAACTCTGAACTCTCAACTTCCCTCTCCGAATTCTCAACTCTCAACTCTGAACTCTCAACTTCCCTCTCCGAACTCTCAACTCTCCTCTCTGAACTCTCAACTCCTCCCTCAAAACTCTCAACTCTCAACTCTGAACTCTCAACTCGACTCGCCCACTCCATCGCCAGATTGAGCTTATACTGCGCCGTCGGCTCCGACGAGCACTGCTCCATAGAGAGGTGTGGCGGGTAGACGATGCCGTCGCAGGCTGCCCATGTGGGGAGCTTGCGGCGCGCTGTCTGCCAGCCTTTTATCTGGTCGAGTGCGTAGGGCATGTCCACATCGGGGAAGCGTGCTGACTGAAGGGCGAGCTGACGGGTGTCCTTTTCGCGATATTCTTGTATAAATTCTGCTGTTGTCATAGACTGTATCTTGGTATATTTGACTGCAAAGTTACTATATTTCACTGATTAAAGTTCCACATTCCTGCGATTGAGAATAAATTTTCCCGTTTTTCTTTGCAGTATAACAAACTTACTGTACCTTTGCAAAAGTTGCACAGAAAGCAGCAAAATGCGCAACTCTAAACATAATACCCTATAAATAAGTATGGAACCTATCGTTGACTTTAAAATCCTACCCGAACGTCTGCGCCAAGCTGCGCAGGTAGTGACGGTTGCCGTGGCATCTCCTGCCGACTCTCACACAGAAGAAGTTATCGAACGAAGCATTGCGGAGCAGTTCGCACGCTTCATCCTTGTGGCTAACGCAGCTAAGGCTGACATCGCTCGCCGTCTGGCTGCCGACTATCCAGACAAGGTGACCCTCATCGTAGCCGACGACGACGACGATGCGGCGCGTCATGCCGTGAAAGAGGTGCGCGAAGGCCGCGCCGACGTGCTTATGAAGGGTTCGCTGAACACCGACAACCTCCTGCGCGCCGTGCTCAACAAGGAGGAGGGCATCCTCATCAAGGGCAGCGTGCTGACACATATCGCCGTGGCTGACGTGCCGAGCCTCAACCACTTGCTCTTCTTCACCGACGCTGCCGTCATTCCCTACCCCACTACGGAGCAGTTTGACGCTCTGGCGCACTACATCACCGCCACCTACCGCAGCATCACGGGCGGCGACCGTCCGCGTGTGGCTCTCATCCACTGCACCGAGAAGGTGTCTGAGAAGTTCCCGCTCACGCTGAGCTACGAGGAGCTGAAGGCTAACGCCGCAAAGGGAGCCTACGGCGAGGTGGACATGAGTGGTCCGATGGACGTAAAGACAGCTTGCGACGCAGAGAGCGGAGCCATCAAGGGCATCGCATCGCCGGTTGTGGGCAAAGCCAACTGCCTCATCTTCCCCGACATCGAGGCTGGCAACACGTTCTACAAGACGCTCACGCTCTTCGGCGGAGCTACGGTTGCGGGCATGCTCGTGGGCACCAGCGCGCCGGTTGTGGTGACATCGCGCGCCGACACTGCCGACTCTAAATTCTACTCTTTAGCAACTGCCTGCCTGAAGGCGATTAACAAATAAGAAGCAACAAACATCATTTATGAAGAAGATATTTGTCATAAACCCCGGCTGCACCTCAACGAAGGTGGCTGTGTATGAAGACGAACGTGCTGTATGGACATCTGACGGACTGCACCCGCAGGAGGAGCTGGACCATTTCACTACCGTTAACGAGCAGTATGAGTATCGCAAGAACTTCGTGCTGAAGCTGCTCAAGGAGGCTGGAATACCTCTGGAGTTCGACGCCGTGATAGGTCGCGGCGGTCTGCTGAAGCCGTTGCACGGCGGTGTCTACGCCATCAACGAGCAGATGAAGCAGGACCTCATCAACGCCAAGCACAAGCACGTGTGCAATCTCGGTTCGCTCATCGCCGACGAGATAGCGCAGATGTGCCACTGTCCGGCTTACATGGCCGACCCGGTTGTGGTAGACGAGTTCATGACACGCGCCCGCTACACGGGTCTGCCGTTCATGAAGCGCGAGTCGATATTCCACGCGCTCAACGCTAAGGCTGCTTCGCGCCGCTATGCGCGCAGCATAGGTCGCAAGTATGAGGAGATGAACCTCGTAGTGGCTCACCTCGGCGGCGGCATCTGTGTGTCGGCTCACCACGAGGGCAAGGTGATTGACGTGAACAATGCGCTCAACGGCGAGGGTCCTATCGCGCCGGAACGTGCCGGAACGCTGCCTGCCGACCAGCTCGTGCGCCTCTGCTTCTCGGGCAAGCATACCGAGGCTGAGATAATGAAGATGCTTGCAGGCAACGGCGGATGCCAGGCGCTGCTGGGCATGAAGGACATGAAGGAGATCTCGCGCCGCGCTGAGGCTGGCGAGGAGCCGTTCCACGAGGTGCTCGAGGCTATGCTCTACACTGTGTCGAAGCAGATAGGCGCCATGGCGGTTGCGCTCTGGGGCAAGGCGGATGCCATCATCCTCACCGGCGGCATAGCATACAGCAAGTACTGCGTTGAGGAGATAAAGAAGCAGGTGGGCTTCCTCGCTCCGGTCGTAGTGCTGCCGGGCGAAGGCGAGATGGAGTCGCTGGCGTTCAACGCGCTCGGAGCACTCAACGGCGAGCTGCCGGTACATGAGTATAAATAAACTGTTTTTAGTTGAGAGTTGAGAGTTGAAAGTTGAGAGTTATGATATGCACTATAGTTTGCGCTCTCTTGAAGCTCTCAATGTAATCATAACTCTCAACTCTCAATTCTCAACTCTCAATTCTCAACTCTCAACTGAGTAAACTCTCAACTCTCAATTCTCAACTCTCAACTAAACCAATTCTCAACTGAGTAAGATGAAGAAAGCCCTGCTTCGCATTCGTGCGAGGCAGGGCTTTCTCACTTAAACCTAATCAACAATTTTCTCAACAACAATTTATATCATCTAATACTAACCAAAATCAACTGCTGAGCGTGCCTGACGGCGTCGGGCTGCGAAGCTGTCGTGCCGTCGGGGCGTGCCTCACGAGGATTATTTCACCTCAATCTGGCGAGCTACCTTCTGCACGTTCTGCTCAACCTTCGGAAGATCGATTGTAAGCACACCGTCGCTCACGTTGGCAGCAATCTTCTCCTTGTCGACATCGTCAGGCAAGAGCAATGTCTGCTCGAACTTGGTGTAAGAGAACTCGCGGCGCAGATAGTGCTCCTTCTTCTCCTCTTCCTTCTTCTCGTTCTTCTTCTCCATCTTGATGTGCAGGTTGCCGTCAGCGTCGATGTTGATGTTGAAGTCGTCCTTCTTCATTCCTGCTGCAGCAAGCTCTACAGTATAGTCGTGTTCTGTTTCCTTAACGTTGATTGCCGGGGCAGTTGCGTTTGTACGCGGCATAAAGTCAGTATCAAAAAAGTCATTGAAAACTTCTGGCATCCAAGTATTTCTCATTACTGGTAACATATCAAATACCTCCTATTTATATTTTAATCTTACGTTTATCGTTTGCTTGCCTTCGGGCTTCCGCCCATCGGCTTGCACTAAGTATACTGCAACTTACGTGCCAAAAACGTTTCGCTGTTTCCACCGATAAATAGTAAGCGAAATTGGCAGTTTCGGCGACAGATAGTCAGAAGCAAAGGACAAATTGGCGGAGAATGTTGGTGCAGCGGAGGTTCTCCCACAGATTTCACAGATCATCACAGATGTTAGGGTGCGCAGACCTCCCACAGAATCCACAGATTTCAGAAGCAAGAGTGCCTTCAAGGGGGTGCACTTGTCTCCGCTCGGCTTTGCCGCTTGCCAGAGCAAGAAGTGCACCAACCGAACAGATGGCACCAACCGAGCAAGAAGTGCACCGTCAGCTTGGTTGGTGCAGCAGAGACTGCTGCACCCCCTGAGAAATGCGCATCAACAGACTAAGAGTTGCGCTACCCTACATTTCGTTTTAGAATGTTACCGCGTACTGGTAACACTGTTACATGTACGCGGTAACGACATTACCAGTATGCGGTAACAACGTTACCAGTACGCGGTAATCACTCAAAGGGGGTGCCCCAGCAAAAAAATCCTCGCAAAATGCTTGCTCGTTTCACAATTAATGCGTACCTTTACCCCGCGAAATAGAAATCCGCACGCAGAACGTGTTTTGTGCGGACACAGACATTATTACCCTTATATACTGCTCGCGCGAGCGTAAGTATAACTCGGTTCTCTTCGGTGTAAAGACGAAAGGAAGTGTTGTTGTATTTACGCAATTTTTGTTTTATTACGTTTCTACTCACACCACTCCCAACCGCATCTTCTCCACGCACGCTGACGCCCATGAAGCACGCAAAGCAAGTTAAAGCGATGCACGTGCTGACGCCCGCAAGGCACGCTGGCGCCCGTCGGAGCACACGACGCCGAACCCATACCTCTCAAAGAATCTAAAGACCACAAACTTTTTAAATACTATACCTATGGAACTTAAACAAGCTACTGCCGGAACAATGGAGTCCGGCGACATCATGATTCAGATTGCCCCTTGCGAGAAAGAGGGACTGAACATCGATTTGCAGAGTTCGGTTGCCTACCAGTTCGGCGACCAGATACGCAAGGTGATAGCTGAGACGCTCGAAGGACTCGGTATCACCCGTGCCGAGGTGCACGCCACTGACAAGGGTGCGCTCGACTGCACTATCCGCGCACGCGTCACTGCGGCTGCCGTAAGAGCTACGGGCAAAGACGTGTGGAAAGACTAACCCCCCAAAAAACTTTTTGACCTATGAAACGACTAAGAAGAACTATGATGTTCGTGCCGGGAAACAACCCCGGCATGATGCAGGATGCATATATATATCATCCCGACTCAATAATGCTCGACCTTGAGGACTCTGTTACAATGGCAGAGAAAGACGCGGCACGCCTGCTCGTCTACAACGCATTGAAGACCATCGACTATGGCACGACGGAAATGGTGGTGCGCATCAACCCGCTCAACACTCCGTACGGCAAGAAGGATATCGAGGCTGTCGTTAAGGCTGGCGTCGACGTCATCCGTATGCCTAAGACCGAGACCGCCGAGGAGGTGATCGAGGTGGAGCGCGAGATAGAGAAGGTGGAGCAGGAGCTGGGCTGCGTGGGTCGCACGCAGATTATGGCTGCGCTCGAGAGCACGCTCGGCGTGGTGAACGCCTACGCCATCGCTACCGCTTCTAAGCGCATGATGGGCATCGCCCTGGGCGCGGAGGACTACTGCGCCAACCTGAAGACACAGCGCTCGCCCGAGGGCATGGAGCTGCTCATGGCACGCCAGACTATCGTGGTGGCTGCACGCGCTGCAGGCATCGACGCGCTCGACACCGTCTACTCTAACCTCAACGATATGGAGACATTCCGCAAGGAGGTGGAGCTGATTCATCAGTTGGGCTTCGACGGTAAGTCGATCATCAACCCGCGCCAGATAGAAATCATCAACGAGGTGTTCACGCCGACTCAGAAGGCTATCGACAAGGCGCTCGCCGTTATCGCTGCCATCAAGGAGGCTGAGAAGAAGGGTTCGGGCGTTATCGCCGTGAACGGTAAAATGGTTGACCGACCAGTGGTGATACGCGCACAGCGCGTCATCGACTTGGCACTGGCTTCGGGCGTAATTAAACAGGAGGACATAGCATGAGCACACTGAACGAAAGACATACCCTCGCCGAGCAGGTGGCTCAGGCTATGGGAAAGAGCGTATATAATAATGTAGAGGCACACAAGGACATCACGCCGCGCCTCGAACTGCAGCAGAAAAGCCCCAAACTCATGACGCTCGAGGAGGCTATACGCCACTCGGGACTGAAGGACGGCATGACAATATCGTTCCACCACCACTTCCGCGGTGGAGACAAGGTGGTGAACATGGTTGTGGCTAAGCTCGCAGAGATGGGATTCAAGGATCTGCACCTCGCAGCTTCGAGCTTGCAGGACGTGCACGAACCGCTCATCGAGCACATTCGCAACGGCGTGATCACAGAGATTTCAACATCGGGTCTGCGTGGCGAACTGGCTAAGGAGATTTCGCACGGACTGATGGAGAAGCCGGTGGTGTTCCGCTCGCACGGCGGACGCGGCGAGGCTATCGCTTCGGGCGAACTGCACATCGACGTGGCGTTCCTCGGCGCTTCTTCTTCAGACCCGCTCGGCAACGCCTGCGGCTACTCGCGCTCGGAGAACGCCAAGAGCATCTGCGGTTCGCTCGGTTACGCGCTGCCCGACGCTCACTACGCCGACAAGGTGGTGATACTCACCGACGACCTCGTGCCTTATCCTAACACTCCGAACTCTATCTCGGAGCACGACGTCGACTACGTGGTGGAGGTTGAGTCGGTAGGCGACTCATCGAAGATTGCTTCGGGAGCCATCCGCGACACTAAGAACCCACGCGACATTCTGCTCGCTCAGCAGGCTGCGAAGGTGATCGTGAACAGCGGCTACTTCAAGAATGGCTTCTCTATACAGACCGGTTCGGGCGGTGCTTCGCTCGCTGCCGTGAAGTATATACGTCAGAGCATGATAGACCAGGACATCAAGGCTTCGTTCGCCCTCGGCGGCATCACCGCTCACATGGTGAAGATGCACGAGGAAGGACTCATCGAGCGCCTCATCGACGTGCAGTCGTTCGACAAGGTGGCTGCAGAGTCGCTCAAGAACGACCCGAAGCACAAGGAGGTGTCGGCTTGCGAATACGCAAGTATGCACGAGCAGGGCGCTGCCACACACTATCTCGACATCGTGATACTCTCGGCACTTGAGGTGGACGTCAACTTCAACGTGAACGTGCTCGTAGGTAGCGACGGCATCATACGCGGCGCTATCGGCGGACACCCCGACACAGCAGAAGACTCGGCACTCTCTATCATCGTCTGCCCGCTGCTCCGCGGCAGAATACCGTGCGTCGTTAACGAGGTCACTACGCTCATCACTCCGGGTCGCACCGTAGACGTGGTCGTAACCGAATACGGCATCGCTGTCAACCCAGCTCGACCGGAGATAGCTGAACGCCTGAAGGCTGCCGGCTTGAAGCTCGTCACACTCGAAGAGCTCCGCGACCGCGCACTCTCTGTAATCGGCAACCCCGCACCGCTGCCGTTCGGCGACAAGGTGGTAGGCGTCGTGATGAACCGCGACGGCTCGGTAATGGATGTTATCAAGAACATCAAGGAATAAGTTTTGAATTTTGAGTTTTGAATTTTGAGTTGTCGGCTACGCCGATGTTGAATTATTCAATGCTGAGTTCACAATTCAAAAATTCAAAACTCAAAATGCGCGAAGCGCACAATTCAAAACTCAAAACTCAAAATTCAAAATTCAAAGAATGATTACGCTCCACGAACTTCTGGCGAGCCGCGACGCACGCCATGCCACACAGCAGAAACTGCTGGCTGAACACTCGGGAAAGACACTGGTGTGCCTTACTGTCGTCATGCCAGGAAGCGTAAAGCGTAATCAGCAGTCGCTCACGGCAGCACACGCCGCTGTTGAAGCCATGCGCAAAGCTTTCGCCGTCAAAGAAAACAAAGGGCTATTCCCCCTAGAAAACATAGAAACCCCAGAACCCCTAGTCCCCCTAGAAAGCCTAGCCCCTACCCTCCTCGAGCTCGACCTCGAAACCGGCTACGAAGCCTACCTCATCACCCCGATGCCGCTCCTCGAAGCCAAGCGCATAGCCGTCAACATCGAAGACACCCACCCACTCGGACGCCTCTTCGACATCGACATCATCAACGCCGACGGCGTGCCCGTCTCAAGAGACGCCATCGGCGAAAAGCCACGACGCTGTCTCGTCTGCGACCACGAAGCACGCTACTGCATGAGGATGCGCTGGCACACGCAAGAAGAGATTTGGGCGAAAATCAACGAAATGGTGGACAGCTACGTCGAAGCCCGCAAATCTTAATACTTAAACCTATGGAGATACAGACCCTCAACCCCACAACACCCCGTCAGCGCCAACGCATAGAAGCGTTCCTCAAACGCAACGGACTGCGCATCGACGACATGAACTACTACGCCGCAGTGCTCGACGACGACGGCGAGATGATAGCCGGTGGCGGATTGAAGGACGATGTAATAAAGTGCGTTGCAGTGGACGATGCGCACAAAGGCGAAGCTATAGCCAACACGCTCGTCTCGCACCTCATATCGCACGCCAACCAGGAGGGCTACGGCTGCATCAAGCTGTTCACAAAGCCCAAGAACCGTCAACTCTTCGAGAGTCTCTCCTTCCGCTTGCTCGCCGAAGCCCCCGAAGCTATACTCATGGAGACCGGCATCGGAGGAATCAGCAATACGGTCGAGGCTCTGAAAAAGATAAAAGAGGAATCAGAAAAGTATAAAGAATACAACAAAGAGTGTAAAGAGGACAATAAGGAGTGTAAAGAAAACACCTCATATCTCAACACCTCAACACCTCAACACCTCAACACCACAATGCAGCCCACCGGCTGCATTGTAATGAACTGCAACCCCTTCACCCTCGGCCACCGCTACCTCATAGAGCAAGCCGCCAAGCAAGTGGAACGGTTATACGTAATGGTAGTAAGAGAAGACTGCTCGATCTTCGCATACACAGAGCGCAAAGCAATGGTAGAACAAGGCGTTGCAGACATAGAGAACGTCAGCGTAATCGACGGCAGCGACTATGCAATCAGTCGCGCGACGTTCCCTACCTACTTTCTGAAGCGACTCGACGACGCTGCCGACACGCAGATGCTGCTCGACCTCGATCTATTCCGCCGCCACATCGCGCCAGCTCTCGGCGCAACCGTGCGTTTCGTAGGCACAGAGCCTACCGACCAGCTCACACGACGCTACAACCAACTGATGCACGAAGCGCTCAAAGACGTTCGCGAGATAAATCGACTGGAGAAAGACGGCAACGCAGTAAGCGCATCGCGCGTCCGCAAGGCAATGGAAGAAGGCGACATGAACACAATAAGACAGCTCGTGCCGCCCACCACCCTACCTTATATAATAGCACACCTCGCTACACAAGCGTTGCAGGCTGAGCTCGACACCACGCCGAAGCCCGGTCTTGTAGACAAAGACAATAACGGAGCGCACCGCGATATGGATCATGCGCTGATGCAACTCAGCATCAACACGCTCCACCCCTACTTCGTGCGCCTCGCATTCCTCGGTTTCACCGACACTCTCCCGTCTCACACAGTCATAAGAGACGCCGGAATAGAAGCCGAAAAGGTTATGCTCGAAGCCACAAACGGCGTAAACACGCATAAAGGCGCCCTCTTCTCAATGGGCTTAGCCGTAGTAGCAGCAGCCTACGAGGAGAAAAAAGCAGCAGCTAACAAGGAAGTAAGAGGAAAGGAAAGAGAAGAAGAATATCTATCCTCACTCCAGCTCACAATAAAGGCTCTCGCAGCCAGCTTCCCCGATACCAGCGGCACGCACGGCAGCAAGGCAAAGCAGCTCTCCAACGGCACAACAACCATAAAAGGAGCGCTCGACAACGCCCGCGAAGGCTACGAAAAACTGTTCGCCGAATGGCTGCCGTTCTACAACGAACGCAGAAAGAGCCACGATGCGCACGCTCTGCACAAAACATTGCTGCGCATCATGTGCGACATCGACGACACCAACGTAATCTATCGCACCAACGTCGTCACGGCAGAAGAAGTGAAGCAGGAAGCAAGAGCTTTGCTCGCCAGCTTCGAAGAGGCATACGCCGCTGAAGACAAAGAGAAGTGCGCATCAGCCATAGAAGAGAAGTGCGCATCAGCCGAACTTCTCGCTCTCAAAGATATGGACCGCCGCTACACCGAGCGGAACATTTCGCCAGGAGGCGCAGCAGACATGCTATCGCTCACCGTGTTCATCGGAAGCATACAGACATACTAACAAAGAAGAAGATAAAAGAATACAGACATCCTACGACAAAGGATAGAAGTACACAAACATACTAATAACAAAAGAATATTAATAATTAAACAAACTAATAACTTAAAACCTTGACATTATGGTAGAACTTATTAATCACGGAGTCTATCTCCTCAACGGTACCGAAGTTTGCGACAAGTACGAAGGCATGACACCCGACGAAGCTCGCGAGAACACTATCACCTACGGCATCCTCCGCTCTCACGACGTGGACGGCTCGAAGGGAAAGAAGATGCGCATCCGCTTCGACGCAATGATGTCACACGACATCACATACGTTGGAATCATTCAGACAGCACGCGCAAGCGGTCTGCAAGAGTTCCCGTTGCCTTACGCTATGACAAACTGCCACAACTCGCTCTGCGCAGTAGGCGGCACTATCAATGAGGACGACCACATATTCGGTCTGTCAGCAGCTAAGAAGTACGGCGGCATCTACGTTCCTGCCAACCAGGCTGTCATCCACCAGTATGCTCGCGAGATGATGGTGAAGTGCGGCAACATGATTCTCGGTTCCGACTCTCACACACGCTACGGTTCACTCGGTAACATGGGCGTTGGCGAAGGCGGCGGCGAGCTCGTGAAGCAGCTGCTCAAGAACACATGGGACATCAACGCACCGGAAGTGGTGCTCGTATGGCTCGAGGGCAAGCCCAAGAAGGGCGTAGGTCCGCACGACGTTGCTATCTCTCTCGTTAAGGCTACATTCGAGAGCGGCGCTGTGAAGAACAAGGTGCTCGAGTTCGCAGGTCCTGGCGTTAAGGAGTTGCCTATCGACTTCCGTAACGGTATCGACATCATGACTACCGAGACCACTTGCTTGAGCTCTATCTGGGTTACAGACGAAGAGGTGAAGCACCATTACGACATACACGAGCGTCCGCAGGACTTCAAGGAACTGAAGCCGGGCGACGTAGCTTACTACGATATGATGATTCGCATCGACCTCTCTTCCCAGGAGGCGATGATCGCTCTGCCGTTCCACCCGTCGAACGCAGTTACTATCCACGAACTTCAGGCCGACCCGGTGGGCATCCTCACACGCATCGAGGAAGACGCGAAGAAACGTTTCGGTGACAAGGTAGACGTGCACCTCGTCGACAAGATTGTTGACGGTAAGGTATACGCCGACCAGGGTATCATCGCAGGCTGTTCGGGCGGTACATACGACAACCTCGCAGAGGCTGGCGCTATCCTTAAGGGCAAGAGCATCGGCAACGACTACTTCACAGCTTCGGCTTATCCGCAGTCGACACCGGTATCAATGGCTGTAACACGCGAAGGCATCACAGCCGACCTCATCGAGGCGGGCGTTGTGATGAAGCCGGCATTCTGCGGTCCGTGCTTCGGCGCAGGCGACGTTCCGTCTAACAACGGTCTGTCTATCCGCCACACCACACGCAACTTCCCCAACCGCGAGGGTTCTAAGCCTGGTCAGGGTCAGCTCTCTCTCGTTGCGCTCATGGACGCACGCTCTATCGCTGCTACAGCAGCCAACGGCGGCGTGATTACGGCTGCGACAGACGTAGAGTACGAGAACACTCACAAGCCATACGCTTACGACGAGAAGATATACAAGTGCCGCGTATACAACGGCTACGGCAGACCGCGTCCTGAGACAGAGCTTCGCTACGGTCCGAATATCAAGGACTGGCCTACAATGTATCCGATGCAGGAGAACATGCTGCTCGAGTTGGCAGCTGTTATCCACGACCCGGTTACAACTACCGACGAGCTTATCCCGTCTGGCGAGACAAGTTCTTACCGTTCTAACCCGTTGAAGCTTTCTGAGTTCGCCCTCTCTCGCCGCGTGCCTGAGTACGTTGGCCTGAGCAAGGAGATTCAGAAGCAGGACCTCGCACGCCGTGCAGGTGAGGTGAGCGCAAACATCGCAGAGGCTCTCGCAAAGGTAGGCGCAAAGGCTGAGGAGACATCGTTCGGCTCATGCGTATTCGCCAACCGTCCTGGCGACGGCTCGGCTCGCGAGCAGGCTGCTTCTTGCCAGAAGGTGCTCGGCGGCGACGCTAACGTTTGCTACGAGTACGCTACAAAGCGCTACCGTTCTAACTGTATCAACTGGGGTATCGTGCCGTTCACAATCGCCAAGGACGTTGAGTTCAACTTCGAACCGGGCGACAAGCTCTTCGTGCCGGGCATCCGCGAGGCCATCCTCGCAGGTAAGGAGGAGATCGACGCGCAGGTTATCGCTCGCGACGGCGTTAAGCCTATCCACCTCTTCTTCCAGAACCTCACCGCCGACGAGCGTCAGATTCTGGCAGACGGCTGCTTGATGAACTATTATAAGAACAAGCTCTAAATGTTGAATTTTGAGTTTTGAGTTTTGAATTGTGCGCTTCGCGCATTTTGAGTTGTTGAGTTGTGAATTACAAATTCAACATTGAACAACTCCTCATAGGCGTAACCGACAATTCAAAATTCAAAACTCAAAACTCAAAATTGCCAACGGCAACAATTCAAAACTCAAAATTCAAAACTCAAAATTCTTAAATCCAAATAACTATGACCGAAAAAATTCAGATGACCACTCCACTCGTAGAGATGGATGGCGACGAGATGACCCGTATTTTGTGGCAGATGATCAAGGATGAGCTTATCCTTCCGTTCGTTGACCTCAAGACAGAGTATTACGACTTGGGACTCGTTAAGCGCGACGAGACCGGCGACCAGATAACAAAGGACGCAGCCGAGGCTACAAAGCGCCTGGGCGTAGCCGTTAAGTGTGCTACCATCACACCTAACCACCAGCGCATGGACGAGTACAAGCTGCACCAGATGTGGAAGAGCCCGAACGGCACTATCCGCTCTATCCTCGACGGCACCGTATTCCGCACACCTATCACTATCCCGAGCATCCATCCTGCAGTGAAGAACTGGGAGAAGCCTATCACCATCGCTCGTCACGCTTACGGCGACGTTTACAAGAGCGTTGAGATCCGTGCCGACGAGCCGGGCGTAGCGAAGCTCGTCTTCGACGGCGAGAGCGGCAAGCACGAGGAGGTTGTGGTTCACACATTCAAGGGCGCCGGCGTGCTCCAGGCAATGCACAACACCGACAAGTCGATTCGTTCGTTCGCACACTCTTGCTTCAAGTTCGCGCTCGACACCAACCAGAGCCTCTGGTTCTCTACAAAGGACACCATCTCGAAGAAGTACGACGCACAGTTCAAGATTATCTTCTACGAGGTATTCGAGGAGTACAAGGAGGAGTTCGAGAAGCGCGGCTTAGAGTTCTTCTACACTCTCATCGACGACGCTGTAGCACGCGTCATCCGCTCTAAGGGCGGCTTTATCTGGGCCTGCAAGAACTACGACGGCGACGTTATGTCCGACATGGTTTCTACAGCATTCGGCTCGTTGGCAATGATGACTTCCGTGCTCGTTTCGCCTGACGGCAAGTACGAGTACGAGGCTGCTCACGGCACCGTTACACGCCACTACTACAAGTATCTGAAGGGCGAAGAGACATCTACCAACCCGATGGCTACTATCTTCGCTTGGAGCGGCGCTCTGCGCAAGCGCGGCGAGATGGACAACCTGCCCGAACTCGTACGCTACGCTGACGCTCTCGAGGCTGCTTGCTTCGACACTCTCAACGAGGGTATCGTAACGAAGGACCTCGCAGGTCTTATGGAAGGCGTTACTCCGCAGACAAAGAACTCTGCCGGCTTCATCGCTGCCATCCGCGAGCGCTTGGAGAAGAAGCTGGCTTAATTCGTACAGAACAAGCTGGTTGAACCGCTTTTAACAATAATGTTTTACTTCGGATTAACCGGACTTAAAATATTACACTAACGGATCAACCGAGCTTAGAATATTATATACTAAACAACGGATTAACCGGATTGAACGGATTTTCTTCATTGAGTAAAGAATCCGCTTAATCCGCTTAATTCGTTGTTCGTTTCTACGCACCAAGTCTGTGCTTTTCATCACTACAAATACTACAGTTTATACGTTAAAGACTATTGCTATTCGGTAAAACAGACAGCAATAGTCTTTTATATTTTCGCAGTAAAACCTCACGAAAAGTCATCGTCACCCGAACGGAATCCGATCGGACGGCGAACGGAATCCGATCGGA
>UMGV01070260.1_pt1 | contig 24722 bp, 16 predicted proteins | sample 1965361 | NCBI WGS metagenome assembly UMGV01 (sample SAMEA4836081, study PRJEB28245) | human gut metagenome | biome: gut microbiome; material: fecal sample | place: Denmark | collected 2008
TGCTGAGGAGCACACCAACCCACACCGTGAGTATAACCAGAAATATCCTTAATCTCCTTGGCATAAATCCATTTTCCCTCTTCAGGAATTGGAGCCGGTCCGTGGTTAGGACCCTTTGCGACAACGCACATGTTGTCTACTTCTTTTGAATAAATCATAATCGGTATAATAAAATAAATTATTAATGAAAAATCTTCGCTGTATTGAGTGGTTTATACCTTATATATAAATAAAGTGTACTCACCTTACCCATTAACGATTACAAAATTACAAAAAAAGAATCACACCATACCTATTAAAAGGTATTTTTTTGATTACATTTTCGTATTTCTACATTATTTGTTTTCAATCGTTAAAATAAGGCAGCGTATCAATAACCCGGATTCTGTTCGAGGTTAGGATTCAGCTCACGAGCCTTGCCAGGAATTGGGAACACAGTTGTGTAGCCCTTATTGTCGGCTTCGGATGGAGTGTGTATGTCATACGGCTTGTTGTAAGTGCCGAAGCGTATCATGTCCTGACGGCGCCAACCTTCCCAAACAAGTTCCAACAGACGTTCATTGAGAATGTTGTCAAGTGTGGCAGGAAGCGAAGGCATTCCAACACGATTACGCACAGCATTCAACTCTTCATCGCCTGATTCTCCATTCCTCACTTTGGCTTCAGCCTTCATGAGCATTACGTCGGCATAGCGATAGAGCACGATATCGTTGTCGGGCATACGACCATCGGAATATGCCGTGCGGTCTACCTCATACTTCTTCATACGTGCACCAGCAGTCTCGATATACTGACTTGACGTGAGATTCCGTTCGACGGCAAGAGGTTTGTATTCAAGCGGTGTGCCATCGTCGAGCGTTACGTTGCTGCCGTCAACCTCAACCTTGCCCGTGTAGAAATTCATGTCAAGACGTGCGTCGGGCGATGATGTATTGTAGCCATATACCGCCATTGTATGAAGAGTGGCGCAAGTACCATTCTCCGATGCTCCACCATAAGCCCCACCATGAGCGTAGTGGCGTGAACGGAAGAGATAATGAAACTCGTTAAGATAAAGCATCTTGTCCAACGGAATGGTGAAGATATTCTCATTGGAATTCTCATTATGTACGGCAAAGTTCTTGGTATAGTCGCTCGCAAGTGAATATCCGGCTGAAGCAATCAGGTTGCAATAATGAATACATGTGAGCCAAGCGTTCTTCTGCGTGCCGTCTACATCAATCATTATCGTCTTGCCATCAGGACGATACGAATCAGTCCAATTGTCGTCGGTATACACCTCTGCGTTGAGGGCAAGTTTGGCAAGCAGAAACCAAGCCACGGGGCGTGTTACCCTACCGTAATAGTTGCCCTGCAAGTTGCTGTGCTCATTTGGCAAGAGCGGTGCAACAGCCTGCAGTTCGTTCACGATATACTTGAATACATCGCTGCGATTGCTCTGCCGTATATCGGCCGTCTTCTGTGTTGACGACTCCAATATCGGAATGCGTCCGAACATATCCATAGCATAATAATAGAACATGGCACGAACGGCACGTACCTCAGCCTTATACTCGTCACGTTGCTGGTCGTTGAGCAGAGATTTATGCTGGTCGATAGTCTCAAGCGACTTCGTTGAAAGTACTATAACCTTGTAGAGATATTTCCACACGTTATACAGGTCGGTGTCAGTAGCTGTCCATGTATGGTCGTACATGTTCTCCCACAGACCACCATCATACCAGTTGCCACCACGAATGGGGATAATAGCCTCATCAGTAGTTAGCGTATTGTAGTCGTATATTCCCCGACATGTGCCCTGCAATCCCTCGCCTTCGTCGTGCGCACCGATATAATTGTAGAGCGAGGCAACTGCATTGACATACAGACTGTTTGCAGAATCGTAAATCTCCGACTCGGGTATCTGATCCTTTGGAGTCTCATCGAGACAACTCGTAAATGAAAGCGAGAGCACGAGCAAAGGAAGTGCAAATATTTTCTTGTTCATAATCTTGAATACTTTTATAAGTTTAGAACTGCACGCTAACTCCTACCGAATATGTACGATATGTAGGATAACACCGTTTGTCGTCAATGCCCATTGACGAATTGACAACATAGGAGTTGATCATTGGTGTGAGTCCGCTGTAGGAAGTGATAGTTGCAAGATTGTTGACGCTGCACGATACACGCAGCGAGCGCACCACGCGACTCTTCAGCGGAACGTTGTAGCCTATGGTGAGATACTCGAAGTTGAGATAGTCGCCACGTTCAAGCCAATAATCCGACACATTCTGGTCGACAATGTTACGTTCGGGCGCGCCTTTCAGCACGTTGTATATAGGGAACGACGACATATTGTTGTATGCCAAAGCCGTACCGTTGAATATTTTGTGTCCGAAGGCTCCGTTCATTTGCAGCGACATATAGAAGTCCTTATAGCGCAGCGAGATGTTCGAACCCAGCGTAGCCTTAGGTGTAGCCTGTCCGCAAATGCGTCGGTCGCCACCATCGCCGAAGTCAATTGTTCCGTTGTTGTCAAGGTCTTCAATCTTATACTTCATAGTGCCTTGCTCGTCCTTGTAAAGTCCTGTACAGTGTGGCAGATAGAACACGCCCAAGGGCTGGCCCACAATCTGATAGAGCACATGATTGTTGTCGCCACCGTTCTGACCGGCTCCGTCTATAGAGCCTATAGCAGTGATCTTGGCAGCCGACATGTTCATACCATTATAGTTGCCCGACAGCGACAGCAGCTTGTTCTTCTGCAACGAGAGATTCATACTTATGTTCAGGTCAACGTCCTTAGTCTGAACCGGTGCTATAGAGAAACCCATTTCAAGACCCTGATTGGACATCGAACCTATATTTGCCAACAACTTGTCGTAAGCGAACGGCGGCACCGGCACGTCGTACGAGTAGAGCATGTCGGAAGTCTTAGAGTAGTAATACTCAGCGGTAAGCATCAGTCGGTTGTGCCACAATCCTATCTCTCCACCGATATTGAATGTCGACTTTGTCTCCCACATCAGGTCGGGGTTGTTGTTGCGTATTGTGCCGAGCGTCACCGTTGGAGTATTATTCACTGGAACGATGCCCGTCTGCTGTACATTGTTCATTGTGGTGTAGGCAGAGATTCCACCGAGATTGCCCGAACGTCCGTAACCGGCTCGCAGCTTCAATGTGTTGATGCCATTAAAATCACGCAAGAAGCCTTCCTTCTTGACATCCCATTCTGCCGATACCGAAGGGAAGAATCCCCAAGTATGGTTGTCGCCCACCATCGACGAACCGTCGCCACGCATGGTAAGCGTCAGCTTATACTTATTATATAATGTATATGAAGCGTTGGCCATAACAGATGCCAACGACTGGTCCTCGTATGTGCTGCCCGTAGCACCATAAGGACGCGACGACGTAGCACCAATATTGTCGTAGCCGAAATCATTGGTTGTTATGCCTTTGGCACGACTCCAGAATGCCGTACGTTCCTGATAGTGATACTCAGCAGACAATCCGGCTGAGAGAGCGTGTGCTCCCCACGTATGCGCATAGTCGAGCGATACGTTGCCAAGATACTCCTGCTTCTTGAACTCACCACGATAGACATTGCCCTGCGCCCACACCCATGTCGGACAAAACTCGGAGTTCTCATCAGACGAATAGGAATAGCTGCCGAATGCCGACAGCTTGAGCGACGGTGCAAGATTGTACACCAGTCGCATGTGCGTATTGAAGTACATCTCCTTCTGGTCGCTTCGTTCGGCAAGAACGGCACCGGGAGGATTGATGCGATAAGCCGAACCATTCTTGGTCCAGTTGCCATTGGCATCGCGTCCGGCAGGATATGTAGGGTTCTGGCATGCTGCTGAATAGAAAAGCATCTGCGGGTCGAATATGTCATTGTTCTTGTATGTAGAACCGAACACACCGAAGTCGCCCGTCAGACGATTGTCGAAGGCATGTTGCATGACGTCAATCTTTGCCACGAAATTGTTGTAGTCCTTATCCTTGATGATGGTGTTGTGGTCGATATATCCAAACGACGCACGATAGTTGGACTGCTCCGAACCGCCGCTGAACGCCAGATAATGGTTCTGTACAAATCCTGTTCGGGTGATGACATCATAGAAGTTGTTGTTGAATCCGCCATTGTTGGCATGCACACCGAGCCGTTTGGCAGTGGCGAGATATTCGTCAGCCGACAGCATATTGAGTTTCTTCGACATCGACTCAATACCTATATTAGTCTCATACGAAATCTGGAATCCCTTGCCCGTACCCTTCTTGGTCTTCACCTCTATCACGCCCGAAGCGCCACGCGAACCATACAGAGCTGTCTCGGAAGCATTCTTCAGCACCGAGAAACTCTCAATGTCGGCAGGATAGATAGTGGACAGTGTGGCAATGTCGCTCGTCACGCCGTCGATGATGACAAGCGGGTCGTTGCCTCCAACGATAGATGTGGTACCACGCACTCTTACTGACGACAGCTGAGCCATGCGGTCCATACCGTTGGACGTGACATTGACACCGGCAGCATTGCCGTTCAACACATCAAGGGCATTGTTAATGATACCTTTGTTCTGAACCTTCAGATAAGTTGGGATTGTATCGCGCTGCACACGCAGTTCCTGCACCTGTGCTGCTATCGGAGTTGTGACAAACAGCGACAGTCCTGCCGCTGCTAAAACGTAGGGATATAGTTTCAGCTGTTGTCCAATCATAGGGTTTTGGTGTTTTAGGTTTATTATAATGGTGCTAAGTTACAAATTAATTTGCAATTAGATGTTAATGCACAGATAATATTTTAACCTTTATATCGTTAGTGATATATAATGAAGAACAATAACGGCAGCTATTCGCACATATTAAAATACACGAGCCTTTTTGGTGGCGTGCAGATGCTCAACATACTTATCGGACTGATTCGCAACAAGCTCGTTGCCGTATTGCTCGGTCCGTTGGGTATGGGCATTGTCGCATTATATACGTCGACTATCAATTTCATTGTCAATACATCCAACCTCGGCATTCATGCCAGTGCAGTAAAAGAACTGTCGCAGGCTTTCGAGACGGGCGACACTGGTGTGCTTAATCACAAGATACACGTGCTCAGACACTGGACGTGCATTACGTCGCTATTGGGCATGATGGCGTTCGCATGCCTGTCGCCATTACTCAGCAGGTGGACATTCGCCACCTACAACTACACCATACAATTCATCTGTCTTGCTCCGGTAGTTGCCCTTACCATCATTGCATTGGGCGAAACAGCCATACTGAAAGCCACCCGACTGCTACGACAGCTTGCCATCGTATCCGTATGCGGTGCTGTAGGCGTTCTGGCAGTATCGGTTCCTATATATTGGATATACGGTTGCGATGGCATAGTGTCGTCGCTTGTGCTTATGGCTGTAGTGCAGGCACTTACCGTAACAGCCTATTCGCTACGCCGCTATCCGCTCAGTTTCGCCATAAGCAGGGCGTGTGTGCACGAAGGTAGGGCATTCCTCGGGCTTGGCATCGCCTTTGTAGTGTCGGGCATTATGGGCAGTGGCGTCGAGATGGCGATAAGAGCCTATCTGAGCAACGCTGCCGACATAGCCACCGTAGGACTCTACAATGCTGTGTATGCTATGGTGTTCACATACGCAGGCATTGTGTTTACGGCTATGGACACCGACTATTTTCCTCGTCTTTCGGGCATAAGCAGCAACGGCAGCGAACTCAACGATGCCGTAAACCGACAGATTGGTGCAACCATGGCTATCGTCTCGCCCCTCGCTGTACTCTTCATACTGTGCATGCCCGTGCTTTTACCATTGCTGTACAGCGGAAAGTTCGCCACAGCTCTGCCTATGCTGCAGGTTGCAGCGCTTTCGATGTACTGTCGCGGAGTATATCTGCCTATTGAATATGTGGCTTTGTCACGTGGCGACTCAAAGACGTTTATTGTGGTGGAAGTATTCAGCGGAGTGCTGCTCGTGTCATTTGTAGTATTGGGATTTGAGACGCTTGGCCTAAAGGGAATGGGTATCGGCATAACGGCAGCCTACTTTGTCGAAATGTTTTTCGCATGGGCAGTATGCCGTATGAGGTACGGCTACCGAATGTCGGGCAGCATCATCAAGACCACCGTAATGCACATGATTTGCGGACTTTGCATGTATTCCATAACAAACGTAGGCAACACCTTATGGTATTGCCTACTTGGAGTAATGGTTTTCGTTATCGACGCATTTCTGTCGATAAGTTCTATACGCGAAAACGTTGGTAAATTAAAACGTTGACATTATCATTACGGCATGACAACCGTGGCTGAGAACATCCATTTTACGAGTCGAGTCTCTTTAGCCTGGAACTTGCCTACGGGCAACTTCAGCACCAGCTTGTTCCAACCCTTGTTCAATCGGATGTCGACGGGCGGACGCGATACGCAGTTCTCGTTGCGCATCGGCAGTTCGTTGGTGCGTTCGGTGTGGGTGTTTGTCCACACGGGTGGCATTATCTCATTGCCGTTAATCCATGCACGGCTGCCCTTATAGTCCCACGTTCCGGCACGTGGTGGCAGGTCGCTTTCCGAACGGCTGTAGTTGTAAGTTTCCAGATACAGATGCGCCGTACACGCTTTCTTCGAGTAAATCCAGCGTGTGGCGTATGCCGTACTGTTCTCCTTAGGGTCTTTGTAGAATTCCGGAACGAGCGTTCCCCAGACATGGCGCAGATAGATTCCGTTGCCTGTGATGGTGCGCGAGTTGTACGTCTTTCCGTTGTACTCATAAGATTTGACATCTGTTGCGGGTGTGCCAACTGCTGCAAGATGTTCTTCGGGTGGGAAACTCATCTGCAGATTGCCGTCGTTGGGGAATGCGTCGGTGATGCGCCACTCCACGCCAACCTGACGCTCGTAGGCAAACGGCTGTCCCTTCAACGTGTGCTGCTTGTGCCACAGCATACGGTTCTCAAACTCGGCAAACTCAGCCTTCTGCTCTGGTTCGTCGTCCCACAACAGCGTAGTCTTTCCGTCGAAATAGCCACGGCCTCCACCTCGCCATGCACGCTCAGCCAGTGTGAGCATGTAAGGATAGAAGTTGTTCTCGTCGAGAAGCTGTCGGGTGTTGTCGATATAGCGGTCGTTCCAGAATGCTATGATGCAGCCTGCCAGGTCGTCGCTGCCCATCGGCTGATTGTAGATGCGGGAGTTGAAGAGCGCAACGAGGTCGGCATAGTTGTCGAAGTGGTTGGCATAGTGAAAACGGCAGTCGATGGCAGGAATGCCGGGCTGCGCCTTGCCACGATAGCTCCACAACTGTGTCATGTCAATCTCGCCCTTCTTATATTTCCAACCAGGATTCCACGAAATCACCTTCTTGCCCTTTGAGCGGACAAACGCCACCATTTCGGGCACAAACTGAGGATTGGTGAACTGCACTTCGTCTGTACCTATATGCAGATAGGGCACATCGAGGGCGTCGCAAGCCTCAGCTATGATGTCCTTCATGATGCGTGTGCCCTCAGCAGTCTGCATGCCGAAGCCGAAGGTGCGCTCAAAGGCTGCGCTATGTCCCGGCATGTCAATCTCAGGAATGAGCAACACATGGTGCTGGCGGCAGAACTCGACGAGGTCGCGAGCCTCAGCCAGTGTGTAATACTTGCCCTTCGAGCGCTCCATATTGGCAGGAGCGTTGAGCTGCGGATAAAGTTTGCTCTCCAGTCGCCACGCCTGATTCTCGGTGAGATGCCAGTGGAAGGTGTTGATCTTGAAGCGGCTGAGCATGGCTATTTCAGCCTTCAGCTCGTCCACGGGAATGTAGCTGCGCCCGATGTCGTGCATATATCCACGAATGCGGAACGCCGGCCAGTCGGTGATTTCGCACAGCGGCAAGAGTTGTTTGCCCTTCTTGTCTGTCTTCAGTTGTGCCATGGTCTGACGTGCCCAATATAGTCCGCGCTGTGTTGTCGCCTCAATGTTTACGCCCTTCGACGTTATGAGTATGTGGTAAGCCTCATCCTGGAATATGGCTCCGTCGATGTGGCTCACTATCTTTTCGTTCACAGGCACATCAGCCTTGACATACTTGCCCGTGAATGCAGACTTTTGCGGCATTGGCAGCAATGGCGGTATCGTGGCGTTAGCCAAGCAGCAGAATGTGATTATCAGTAGAGTAGTCAGTATTCGTTTCATATAAGATAGTTGTAAAGATATTCTATCTACAGCTTCACCTTCACGCAAAGCTTGCGCAACTTGCCTTCGCCGATGATAGGCGCGTGCGGATCCTCCGGCCAAACAACCATGAACTGGCCCGGCTGCAGATTGATGTAGCTTGTGGCTGGCTCGGTGTAGAGTTCGCAGTCGGCTGCTTCGTCGTAGGGTTTGGTCAGATTGGTGCAGTCCTCAAGCGGTTTCCATCCTATCACCTCTACTCCGTCGAGCGGAATATGGATGTCGATGTACTGGCGATGAACCTCAAGCACCTGCTTGTCGGCTGTCACGCAAGTAGGATTGGTGTTGTTGATGAACAGATTGTCGCCGTCGATGTCAATGCGTCCGCATGGAGTGTTGAGCAGGTCGTGGCTCTTGACATAGTCGAATACTTTCTTGAACAGTGGGTGCAGCGACTCGATGCGGTCGCTATGCTTAAGTGTTGATACGATCATAGATTTTTATTTTTTAGTTAATATTGTTCTTATCTTGCGCTTGTAGGCCTCAGCGTAGGCACGGCAACCGGTGTCGTTGGGGTGGGTTCCCTCAATCATGTCGTCCTCCTTGAGCTTTATCTCGCTGCCATACATATAATACAGTCCCTTCACGCCTTCTGCCTGGAGCTGCTTGTAGGCCTTGTGCAGAGCCTGACTTGCACGACGATAGTGGTTGGCTATGTCGGCACGGAAGATGCTGTCGGGTTGTGGATGGTTCTCAACCAGCAATATCGGAGCCTTGCTCACGCTGCGAAGCTTGTGCACTCCAGCCAATGCCCGCTTGGTGATTTCGGCTACGGGCAGGTTGTTGCTGTTGGGGATGGGGTCGAGTACGAACAGACGTGCGTCTATCTCGCCCAACATGTCGAACACGGCTGGCTCCATATAGGCGCTGCCCGAGAATCCGAGATTGATCAAAGGAAAGCCCATCTCGCGACCTACGATGTTGGGAATGGACATGCCCGGACGCGAAGGCGATGCTCCATGAATGATTGACGAGCCGTAAATCACTACGGGACGCTCCTTCGACTGGCGCATAAACTGGAAGTTGCTCTTGCTGTCAACACCCACGGCAAGCCATTTCACGCCATTGTAGTTGGGCAGATACAGGGTGTATTCGGTACTGCGATTGGCAGGAACCGAGAGCTTGGGGAAGGATATTGTTATGGTGTCGCCCTTCATGCTCCATCGCATATGGTTGCCTATCCAGTGCGTCTTGCCGTCAGCGGCTTTGCCGTATAGGTCGACACCCGAGTGAACCATGCCCGAGAGGTTGAACGTGCCGTAGCTTTGCGATGTGCAGACATACTTGACTGCGATGTTGGGCGATGTTGTGACGAAGCGCACGGTGAGTCCGGCGGTCATCGTTGAGTTGCCCCAAACTCTTCCAGGCACAGTGGCCTTGAAGCGCTGCGGCAGTCGGTTGTACGACTTTCCCATCTCCTTGTTCCAAGCACGGCCGCAGATGTAAGGCTCGTTGGCATCGGTAGGGTTCATCCATTTGGTCTGGGCATTTGCCATAGCAGGCAAGCCCACAATGATAATCAGTAAAGAACGTAGAATAGTAGAAATTTTCATAGTTTTCAGTTGTTTTGCAGTTTATGGTCAGTCGTTCTATAGCTTTGGGCTATTGTTGTTATAGCCCCGGTCAGTTGTCAATGACTCCGAAGTGTAGCAATGCGTTTCTTATGCCGTCGTCGTCGACGCTTGTGGTGACATAGTCGGCCTCGGCCTTCACCTTGTCGAGTGCATTGCCCATGGCTACACCTACCCCGGCGGCACTAAGCATCGACATGTCGTTGCCTCCGTCGCCAAACGCAATTGTCTCGCTTATGTCCAGTCCCATGTATTGGGCTATGGCACGTATGCCGTTGGCCTTGTCGGCTGCTGCCGATGTTATGTCGCAGAAGGCAGGATACCAGCGTGCCGAAGTGCATCCCGGCAGATCGGGCAATATGCTGCGCTCCTCGTCTTCGGTGAGGAATGGCGTTATCTGCAATATGCCCTGACGGATGACGTCATCGACGGGCACGTCAAACTTGTCATAGTCTATCTTCAGCATGTCGTAGAAGACGTGGTTGACAAGGTCGTTGCGGTTCACTATCTGTATGTCTTTCTTGCCCACAACCACAGCCGGCAAGTTGCGCTCTATGCAGAAGTCGACCACGGCATGGGCTTCGTCAAAGGGTATGAGGTCTTCGCGCACGGTATGGTCGCCGTACGTGCAGAGTGCTCCTGTGGCGAGTATGTAGCCGTCCATTATCTGTTCCACCTCGCGAATGTTGTTGAGCAACTGGCGCGGACGACCCGTAGCGGTAAATATCTTAACGCCACGGTCGTGAGCCTCGTGCAACGCCTGGATTGTAGACTCGGGTATATGGTGGGTGTTGAAGCTGACGAGTGTTCCGTCAACATCAAAGAACATTGCTTTTATCATATCACTGGCAAAGGTACTCAAAAAATGCCAATCATACAAAATACATACTCTTGATTGTTGCCAACAATGGTATAAGAATGGTGTAAATGTGGGCTGAATCATAAAAAATGACTACTTTTGCACAGCATTAAAATGCCGTCAAAACGAAATGTAGTCCTTTTGCACTCCAAAAGGACTCCTTTTACACTCCAAAAGGACTCCTTTTGCCACCTAAAAGGACTCCTTTCGCAACCCAAAAGGACTCCTTTTGAAAAGTGAGGGAAATCCATACAATTCTGCATTGAATAACAGACCTAAAAGAAGCACATACATACAAGCAATGGAAATGAACGAACAGACGCAACTCGCGTGGAACATCATTGAGACAACCAATACAAACCTGTTCCTTACCGGTAAAGCCGGTACGGGTAAGACTACGTTTCTGCGCCGACTGAAGCAGGAGTCGTCGAAGCGCATTATCGTAGTGGCTCCTACGGGTATTGCAGCCATCAACGCCGAAGGCACTACCATTCATTCGTTCTTCCAACTTTCGTTTGCGCCCTTTATTCCCGATGCGCAGTACAAGACGAAGGAACAGCAATATCGCTTTTCAAAGCAGAAGATTCGCGTTATACAATCCATCGACACGCTTGTGATAGACGAGATTTCCATGGTGCGAGCCGACCTGCTCGACGCTGTGGATGCCGTGCTGCGTCGTTTCCGCAAAAACAATCTGCCGTTTGGAGGTGTTCAGATGGTCATGATAGGCGACCTTGGACAGCTGGCACCCGTTGCCAAGGACGACGAGTGGCAACTGCTGTCGCGCTATTATGCCACGCCCTACTTCTTCTCGTCGCTCGCCTTGCAGCGCACCCGATATGCTATCGTAGAGCTGAAGACCGTTTACCGACAGAACGACCAGCGCTTTCTCGACATACTTAATAAGGTGCGCGACAACCATGCCGACGCTTCGGTGCTGGCAGCGCTCAACTCCCGATACATTAAGGGATTTCAACCTGACGCAGACGATGGATACATACGACTCGTGACGCACAACTTCCAGGCGCAACGCGAGAACGACCGACAGCTCGACCTGCTGCCTGGCGAGGAGTTTACTTACGAGGCTAAGATTACGGGCAAGTTCCCCGAAATGCTGTTTCCTACCGAACAGACACTCACTCTGAAGCAGGGTGCGCAGGTGATGTTCGTCAAGAACGATTCGTCGGCTGAAAAGGCATACTACAACGGTATGATTGGCACCATCGAGGACATCAACCCTAAGAACTTCACGGTGCGCACCAAGGACACGGGCAACGTGATAAAGGTGGAGCCCGACCAGTGGGAAAACACACGATACGAAATCAACGAGAAAACAAACGAGATAACCGAGGAGATTGACGGCACCTTCAAGCAGTTCCCAGTCAAGCCGGCTTGGGCTATAACCGTACACAAGAGCCAGGGATTGACGTTCGATAAGGCTATCATCGACGTTCAGCGTGCCTTCACACACGGTCAGACCTACGTGGCTCTGTCGCGTTGTCGCACGCTCGAAGGACTCGTGCTGAGCGCTCCCCTGCCCCAGCAGGCCATCATACGCGACGCTGCTGTTGACGAATACGCCACACACGCCATCGAACACACGCCTAACAACGAGCAGATAGGCCAACTGCAGCGCGACTACTATCTGTCGGTGGTGAGCGAACTGTTCGACTTCCGTCCGCTGCTCGACTCGTTCAACCGTATGATCGACCTGCTCACGGGACATTTCCGCCGTGCTTACCCCAAACTGATATTGGAGTATAAGGCACGACTGGGCACCATTAAGACACAGATGTACGACGTGGCTGAACGCTTCAAGTTGCAATACAACCAAATCGTAATATCCACAGCCGACTATCAGCACGACCCGCATCTGCAGGAACGGCTCACCAAGGGCGCCACGTATTTCGCACGCACGCTGTCGGATGTGGAACAATTGGTCAAGTCGACTAAGGTGACTACCGACACGCAAGACGTCAAGAAGCGCTTCACCGAGCAACATGCAGCTCTCAAGGAAATGATAATGCAGAAGCGCGCGCTGCTCAATTATGTCAAGGACGAGGGTTTCCGACTCAACGACTATCTGCATCAGCGCGCCACAGTATTAATCGGTAAGAAGCCGTAATAGCAGGAGGAAGGTTGCATTAAAACAATAGTAGGAGGCTATGGCGTCCTCGCCGTAGCCTGCGCAGTTAGTCAATACCATTGTAAATAAAAAAAGGCTCTCGCCCATTCCATTATTCAGGAATGGCGAGAGCCTTTTAAAATATGGGTAGGATTTTATATTTTATACAATACCCTGAGCCATCATTGCCTTGGCAACCTTAAGGAAGCCTGTGACGTTGGCACCACGTACGTAGTTGACATAACCGTCGGCCTGAGTGCCGTACTTGACGCAGTTGGCGTGGATTTCGTTCATGATGCCGTGCAGCTTGGCGTCAACCTCCTCGCTGCTCCAACGCAGGCGCTCAGTGTTCTGGCTCATCTCAAGACCAGACACAGCCACACCACCGGCATTGGCAGCCTTGCCCGGAGCATAAAGCAACTTGGCATCCTGGAACACCTTGATAGCTTCTGGAGTAGAAGGCATGTTGGCACCCTCACTGACAGCAATCACACCGTTGGCAACGAGTGTGCGGGCATCGTCGCCGTCAATCTCGTTCTGTGTTGCTGAAGGCAGAGCAATGTCGGCCTTCTCGCCCCAAGGACGTGCACCGGCTACATACTTCACACCGTATTCCTCAGCATACTCACGGATACGTCCACGCTCTACGTTCTTCAACTCCTTAACGTATGCGAGCTTCTCAGCATCGATGCCGTCCGGATCGTAGATGTAGCCGTCAGAGTCAGAGAGAGTAACAGGAATAGCACCAAGCTGGATGAGCTTCTCGACAGTATACTGTGCCACGTTGCCCGAACCACTCACAAGCACACGCTTGCCCTTGATGTCGATGCCACGTGTCTTGAGCATGTTTTCGAGGAAGTAAACGTTGCCGTAGCCAGTAGCCTCAGGACGAATCAGCGAACCGCCGAACTCCTGACCCTTACCAGTCAATACGCCTACGAATGTATGAGTAAGCTTCTTGTACTGACCGAACATGTAGCCTACCTCACGACCACCTACACCTATGTCACCAGCCGGAACGTCCTCGTCAGGACCGATGTGACGATACAGCTCGTTCATAAATGCCTGGCAGAAACGCATCACCTCAGCGTTGCTCTTGCCACGTGGAGAGAAGTCGGAACCTCCCTTGCCACCACCCATAGGCAGAGTAGTGAGGGCATTCTTGAATGTCTGCTCGAAGGCAAGGAACTTCAAGATTGACGGATTTACAGATGCGTGGAAACGGATACCTCCCTTGTACGGACCGATGGCATTGTTGTGCTGTATACGGTAGCCCATGTTGGTCTGTACGTTGCCCTTGTCATCAACCCATGTCACACGGAATGTGATGATACGATCGGGAATGCAAAGACGCTCAATAAGATTGGCGCGGTCGAATTCCGGATGACGGTTGTACTCCTCCTCGATAGTACCGAGAACCTGGCTTACGGCCTGGATATACTCAGGCTCGTTTGGGAAGCGCTGCTTAAGGCGCTCTACTGTTTCAATTGCATTCATTTTTTATGGTGTTTAAGTTTTATCCTTAATGTTAAGTGTTTATCTCTCTGCCAACGGACGATACTCCTTCACGCCAAGCACATTCTTGTATGCAGGACGTATTATTCGGCGGCCGTCCATGTTCAACTCCTCAATTCGGTGTGCCATCCATCCTACGATACGCGCCATGGCGAATATCGGAGTGTAGATTTCCTGCGGCAGTCCAATCATCTCGTAGATGAAACCAGAGTAGAAGTCGACATTGGCACAGATAGGTTTCTTGGTGTTGCGGTGAGCCTGGACACACTTGATGCCTTCCTGCTCAAGCAGTCGCAAGAATTCATATTCCTTCTCTCTGCCCTTCTCTTTTGCCAGTTCGCCAGCCAGACGCTTCAGCTCCTTGGCACGCGGGTCGCTCAGTGTGTACACCGCATGACCTATACCATATATAAGACCCGTCTTGTCGTACACCTCCTTGTTGAGTATACGGTTGAGATAAGTGTCAATCTCGTCAATCGAAGTCCAGTCATGAATCTGCTCCTTGAGATGATGAATCATGTTTATCACCTTAATATTGGCACCACCATGAAGCGGACCTTTCAGCGAACCTATGCCGGCAGCAATGCTCGAGTAAGTGTCGGTGCGCGATGAAGAAGTTACGCGCACGGTGAACGTAGAGTTGTTACCGCCGCCATGCTCAGCCTGAATGATAAGCAGGAGGTCGAGCATGCGAGCATCAAGCTCGGTGAAGTCTTCATGCTTGAGCATATACAGGAAGTTCTCGGCTATCGACATATTCTCACGCGGATGGCGTATATGCAGCGAACGTCCCTGCACGCTATGACGATAGATGTTGTAAGCATAAGCTATGACAGTGGGGAAACGCGCAATCAGTTCCACCGCCTGACGCATCAGATTGTCGCGCGAGAGATCGTCGGGATTTGGGTCGAACGTGTACATCTCCAATACGCTGCGCGCAAGTATGTTCATGATGTTCGAACCCTCAAGGTCGATGATGTGAACGATGGTCTTGTGGTCGAGCGACATATTCTCGTTGATAAGCTCACGGAATGCGTCAAGATCCTCTTTGTCGGGCAAATTTCCCGAAAGAAGCAAATAGGCAATCTCCTCAAAACCGAAACGGCGCTCATTTATAATAGGTGTAACAAGGTCGTCAAGCTCATAGCCACGATAGAACAATTTGCCCTCGGTAGGCTCCAGATGTCCGTCGTCCGATCGCTCGTAGCCCACAACATTACCAATGTTGGTAAGACCAACAAGCACACCGCTTCCGTCCTCGTTGCGCAAACCCCGCTTCACGCCATACTTCAGAAACAAATCGTTGTCAATCTTGCACGAGTTCTTAACCTCGTCAGACAATTTATAAATCAAATATTCCTTGTTCATAAATGCTACCGTTTATTGATTGTACGCTTTTGGGTGTTATCTATCTCTTTACCTTTACGGTGCATGCCGACTAAATACTATTGTTTAACAATTCTGTGCGGCAATAATGATTATTCGACTGCAAAAATACGAAAAATATTTTATTTCGTCATATTTTTCTCAAAATAAATTACTAAATGACAAGAAAAATAGCAAAAACCGACAATTTGAATAAAAACAACGCAAAAATACCATAAAAAACAATTTGTATACAATATACGCTTCGTATTAATGTTTATACGTCTCTACACTTACATTTCTTCATATATGTGTGGGAACACGGAACTTTTTTCAAAAAATAAACGCCAAAAAAGTTTGGAGTGTGTAAAAAATATCATATCTTTGCATCAGTTATCCTGAAAACAATCTTTTTACCTTAAAGAAAGGCTAATACCTATTGAAGATTTGAAGCGGTCGCCTGTGAAGGCTGTCGCTTTTTTTTTGCCCTATATTTCGGAATTTTGTGATAACAGAGACAAAAGAATCAGGAATTTTGTGATTTTCGCAACAAAAACATATGGAATTTTGTGATTTTCAAGTCGTTTTCCTTTGGAATTTTGTGATAATGTAGTATTTTTGCATCATAACAACTATAATACGGCACTGATTATGAAGCTATTACGCAGAAAGATAGACGAATACCTAAAGAATTGGAAGGAAAACAAGGACAAAATGCCCCTAATCATCAAAGGAGCACGCCAAGTGGGAAAAACAGCCTCTATTCTACAGTTTGCTAATGACAACTACAAGCATGTGGTTGCCATCAACTTTGTATTGCAGCAAAAATACAAGGCTATCTTCGAAGACGGCTACGAGGTAGACAGCATAATACAGAATCTGACACTTATCGACCCCTCCCTTGTATTCGAACCAGGCAACACGCTCATATTCTTCGACGAGATGCAAGACTGCCCTGCATGTGCCACAAGTCTTAAGGCATTCAAGATAGACGGTAGATACGATGTCATCTGCTCCTGTTCGCTGATGGGTATCAATTACAGAGAGATTGAATCCAACAGCGTTGGATATAAGGAAGACTACACTATGCATTCTATGGATTTCGAAGAATTTCTTTGGGCTAAGGGCTACGATGCTTCATTCATAGAACGTATATACGAAAAAATGGCAAGCATCACACCTCTCTCTAATATAGAAATGGATACTTTAGGAGGTATATTCCGTGAATACATGACCATAGGCGGAATGCCAGCAGTGGTAAACATGTTCGTAAGCAACAACAACTTCAGCGGAACGCTCAAAATGCAGAGCCAATTGCTTCTCGACTACGAAGAAGATATCACTAAATACGCACAAGGATTGGACAAGGGAAGAATCAAAAACATATACAACCATATATCTGTATTCCTTGGACAAGACAACAAGAAATTCCAAATAAGCAAGGTTGCCCATGGAGCCCGAAACCGGGAATACGTAGGCACGGTAGAATGGCTTCGTGACGCCGGCATCATCAATGTCTGCTATTGCCTAGCCCAGGTATCATTGCCATTAAAAGGCAACTACGACCCGAAATCATACAAACTCTACTACAAGGACACCGGTCTGCTTGTCGCATCACTCGACGAGGAGTCGCAGGAGGACATGAGAGTCAACAAAAACTATGGTACATATAAAGGTGCAATATACGAAAACATAGTAGGCGACATGTTGGTAAAACAAGGCTACGACCTCTATTTCTATCGTAATGAGAAGTCAACACTGGAAATGGACTTTTTCATACGTGACACCCAATCACTCATTCCCGTAGAAGTGAAAGCTACCGACAATGCCACCAAATCACTCTCCAAACTGACTGCACAAGACGGCAAGTTCCCAGACATAAAATACGGCATAAAACTCTGCAACAAGAACATTGGTTTCAACGGCAAGTTCTATACCTTCCCCTACTTCCTGACCTTCTTGCTCAAGCGGTTTGTGAGGAGAGAGAGGCAATAAAAAAATCCTTAAAACGGCGATAATGCTATAGGCTTAATTACATGGACTATAGCATTATCGCCGTGTTAAGGATATTCGTGTATAATACGTTTTACAAATATTACTGACAAGCCTTATTTGTCCTCCGATATTTTTTTCTTGATATCTTCTTTATCTATGGTATAGACATGGTTAAGTATACCAAACGATACGTTTTTGGTCTTTCCCTTATAATTAACCTCTCCAACACTAAACAGAAAGTAATTGTTTACTCTCAGACGTGAGTCAAGAAATTGCCCAACAAATTTCGTCAAATAGAACGAGCCTAACAATGCAAGCGCATCTGTTTCCTCTTCATCTATTTTCTCGTTAATAAGACTTGATACCACATAGGTTATAGCTTCCTCATGATCTTGTTTATTCGGACAAGTAAACACAAGCAAGAGGAAAGCAAACAATGCAAAAGCTCCAATGATAATATTCTGTCTCATACTAATATCTTTTTGTTTTTGCAAACTTACAAATAAAATATCAAAAACTTGCCAATAATGAAGAAATGATACTTCCTAACATCTTACTCTTTTCAAAGCTACTGTTCTTATTATACTGAATATCTATAGACCTCTTTACATTTATACCAACACAAGTATTTATCTTACTATCTATTTTCTTTTTATCTTTTCTCTCTACACTTCCAAAAGGAAGAGAATTTTTATCATTATAAACCTTACCTACCAATGTTTCACTCAAATGAAGAGTTTCTTCTTTGGGTATCCGATACAAGGCAGCCTTTTTATTCGTATAATAAAATGGCATTTGCATCCTACACCACATTGCTTTTCTATAATGCCGTCCAGTTTTTCTTGTTGGCCGAAAAATATAATCACTTTCTATAATTCCCCATCCAACAATTCCTTTGACACTATTATATACTATTACAACATCGCCTTTACGAAGATAATTTGCAAAAGCATAATAAGCAGCAGGATTTACAGTTATTCCTTTCTTATCAGGATGTACTTTAGCATAAGCATCTTCTAATAATCCCAATGTCGGATAGGACTTAAAGTATTTTAGCCCAGGAGCCTCCAAACTCATTTCACCATTATCAACCATACTATCCCACGAGTTCTTATAAGTAAACATCCCTATCCTCCAAATCCAATATCGTCCAGATAATTTATAAGAATTAAGCACATCCTTTTTCAACAATTCCACATTCAAAGAAATAGATTCTTCAAATATTTCATCACTGATTTTATAAGAATCCTCTGATAGAATCAGAGAATCCTTATATATATCTTCTGAAATTATATAATCATCCATATTCGTTACTGCTGTATGCCATTGAATTTAGCTCTTGTCACATCAATATTTCCAATGATAGGTATGATATTGATAAGAAAACGCTGATTATGCTGTTCTACACTTTTCCATTCTTGCCAATCTTCTTTACTAACATCCAATATTGAAGAATACTTTTGTTCTGCAGGATTCAATGTTATAGGATTTGAACCACCCCGATAATAATAACGAGGTACACCACCTTCTCCACTTCCAGCTACAATTATCTCACATTTACTATTTATATCATTTTCACTTGTATGTTGAAAGAGTCCACATCCGCCTTTTTCAATAGGATCAGTCCAAAATTTCTTCAAGAATTTTGCACGCAAAAACGAAAGAGTCTCATTGTTCTGCCAATCATTATCATTAAAAGGAATCTTTGATGATTGTCCTTCTATCACAACAAGAAATTTAATATTTTTTCCTATATCTTCCGAATTTTCAAGATACATGATTGTATTTTGAACTAGTTTACCAGCCATTGCTATACTATCACGTTTTTCGTCAGCTTTAGCTTTGTCTGTTAAATCATACAACAATTTGTTACTTATATCATACTCTTTTTCTTGATACGCAATACTAACTGTAAGTGTATGCTTTAGATACAAGCTATCATATGCATAATACTGACTTTCATCGATTGAATCCACAGTAGAATACACATTTATAATATCCTTATATTCATCAACAAGCATTTCAAGCTGACCTTCCTTTAGCTTAAAGCGAGCATATGACACTGCGAACAATATCAACATCACAGCAAACAAAGTTGTCATGATGTCAACATAGCTCGGCCAGAATGATTCTCTATTCTTTCGTCCTAAATTCATTTATTACCTCTTAAATAAGCGTTTAAACCATTTCTTTTTCTTTGGTTCTTCAACATTCTCTGTTTCTTGAACCGAATCTGTTGTAGTTCTTTCAGAGACAATATTCTGTGAGGAACTATTTCTAGCCTCATTTATTATCTCCATTACCATCTTGTCCTTCTCCTCCTCTTGTTTAATCTGAGCAAGAATTTTATCCTTTTCATTTTGAAATTGTCCGGTACGTTTTTCCCCATCTATTATGGGACGCTGTTCCTCTTCAACCTTTCTAAATTTAGATTTAGATTCAGCTTCGCCTGCTCTCCTATTCGCATCAGCAGCTTCATTCTGAGCATTCATTCTTTCATTTCCCCCATCAACAGGATTTCTCATCAACATTTCAAGTTGATGAGAAATCTCTCTTAACGCCTTGAAATCACTTCGTATGTCTTCTATTGACAATTTCCTGTCAATAGCCTCAACAAACTCTCGATTTCGTGATTCCAATTCTGTTTTTCGCTCTTTGAGCATAGTTTCATAATCATCGAGATAAGATTCAAGCGCCTCGTTGTATTTCTGCATAATACGACTTACTTCTTTCTTCTGTTCATCAAAGTAAACCTCAAGACGCTTATTTGCTGTATCTGCATATTTTTCTGCTACAGTCTGTTTTGCTTTAATAGCATTTATATTTTCTTTGATTTGTTCAACCAGTTGATTTCCCACCATTTGAGTCTGAGCAACATTAACACCAAGACCATTAATACTCTCCTCAAACTTTGTTATTCTATTAAGAATAATGTTTATTTCCGCTGCTACTTGTTTGGGAATTTGAAGTGATTCATTGAAATCTTTCTGAATATTAATAGTTTCCTGTGCAGCTACAAGCATTATACGACGAGCCCTCTCAAACTGATCAAGAGAACCTGTTATATCAGTAAAACGTTTTGATGCCTCAACAAAAGAATCCATTCCACGAACAAGCTGATTGCTCTTTAAAGTGTCCAATAGATTACTTTGGAGATCGATATTCTTATTGACTTTATCCATATTGTTCCCCATTGTATTAACCGCAGAAGCAACAACCTGCACACTCTTACGAAACTCTGTACCGAAAGCATTAGTCACATCTTTAAATGCGCCCTTAAACTGTGAAATAACACCAGAGAACGTTGGTTCAAACTTATCTATAGTCTCATGCAGTTTGCCAATAGCCTCAACCATACTAACATCAACAGTTGGCATAAGCTCATTTTGCACCCATTCATAGAAATCATTTTTATCATGGTCTATTTGGTTTGTCGCCTCACTTGCCAATCTATGACTAAGAATCAACAGCCAAATACCACAACAACTTGTAGCCATAGAAACCAACACACCTGTAATAAGACTTTGAATTGACGAATCTGTAATTCCACCTACAGCCATTGTTCCTATAAGAAACATTATTAGACCTATAAATACGCCAGCAAACGTACCCATAAGTCCAATATGTGTAGGAAACGACAATTTGGATGTTGCTATTTCGTACAACATCGATATTCGTCGTTCTGTTTTGTTTTGTATAATAGAAAACGCAACAGTACCTTTACTTTTCTTGATATAGGCATTTATGTCATCAATCAAATTCATTAATTCGGCATCCTTATCAGCCACCTCTTTGATTTTAATAAACTCTGAAATAGGATTTCCATCCTCATCATATTCGTATGATTCACATGTAGAGAAAGCCTCTTTCTTTGAGAAGAAGCGCTTAAGTCTGGCTATAGCCCGTTTGTTTTCATTATATACACGCTTTTGCCACAATATAAATCCGACTGCCATCACAAAAGAGACAATCAAAGATATTAGAAACTGCGACGACATCATATTTAAAGTACTGTCCATATTATACCAACTTTGTCATTTCAAATATTTTATCAACTACAGGTATGAAGAATGCCACATCGTTGCAGACATCATCGTCGTTTGTATATTTCTGTCTTACATCAGTGAGATAATGTGTACTAAGATTCTCTTTGTAATTTGTCTTTGCATTATTCTTGAACAAATTCAAATCAACAGAATTATCAATAACACATCCACGCTTCAGAATATCAAGCACTTCACCATACAAGTCGTTCATTTCCTTGTATTTCAAAAGCAATTTATTTTGAAGTGTACTGTCAGCATTCATCTGTCCGACATTATCATATTCCATATCAACACCATGGTAGATAACAGCAGGAACATCTTCTGCATTTACTGGACGATATAATCCTCCATAGCAGGTGCTTTCCTTACGGATATCAGGCATAACAATATGAATGTTATCAACTGTTCCATATACCTTTGAAAAGATTGATGTTACCACCTGTTCTATCAAAGTATTATCTTCTGTTATAAAATTATCAATGTATCGACTTCCATTTCCACTAAAAACAATTGAACGTGGTGCAGCATATCCCTTGTATTTATACATTGTTGCAGCATAGTATATTATAGCAGTGAAGTGGTATGCAAACAATGGCAAGAAATCATCATGCAGCCTATCAACAATATCATTGTATTTACTATTGCTCAACCAGAAATTTATGATGTCTGTTGTGCTACAATGAGTATTAACCTTCATTTCCGATTCAAGTGTTCGCAAATCGTCATTAGTTCTCCAATTCAAGCTATCAATATACTTATTGTATATACCATTCTCACGTACATTTCCAAATCCACTATGACCATTGCTCCACAAAACATTACAGCCAAAATGAACCGACGATGCAGAAACAGGTTTATTCTCACTGAAATAGACATAATCAGTAGAACCACCACCAATATCTATAACAGCGACAGAATCAGTATTCTTTATTATATTTCTCTTTGCAAAATAATAATATGGTGCCTCCGACTCAGTATAGCAAACAACATTATCTGTAAATAATATCTCTTTTGCAAGTCGTTTCCATGACCTTTCATATATTCGCTTTGTATTTCCAGAAAAGCTCAAAGGTCTAAACCAAACAACACTTGTCTGACAAAGAACCCCATTATGTTGCAAGATATCACACTTGATTATCAACAATAGCTCACGTATGAAGACATTTATACTATCCTCATTAACATCCCATTTCACATCAGTGTTGCATTCCTGAAACTCGTTTTCCATCATCTTCTCGTAGAAGAATGCAATATTATGGTTGTCGAACAGTGTCGGTTGGTCTGCTATATTACGGGCTTTGCATATTGCAGTACGTATCGGGAACTTATAGTCCATGCCATCAATGAAAGGTGGAACAAACTCTGTCTTCATCGCATTACAAACCGGTTTGTCCATAGCTTCTTCAATGCTTGAAACTTCAGAATATTGTCTTCTGACATTATAGTCATGAAGATACGAGACCATTGGCTTGTTCATTGAGAACATTTCTGGAGCAGTATTGTCACCAGTTCTAGTACGTGAAATGAAAGTATTTGACGTACCAAGGTCTATAGCATATTTATAGCTATCATTTGTACGCTCAGCCTTACGCCATTTTGGACGCAAGAAACCACTATCATTACCTATACTCAACTCTATGGCATCAAAATCAGTATTAAAAAGTTCATAATATTTGGTGCTGTACTCCAATGAATTTACGCCCATACCTTGTCTTGAACGTACAACAGCATGTTTTACTCCATTTTGTGCACGCTCTGTATCAGCTTCTTCAATATGAAAGTAGTCTCCATTATTGTCCTTCTTGTAGAATGAAAGAGTAATGTCTTTTATATCCAATGTATGCCATTCTTCTTCTCCATTGTTGTTGTCTGCCACTGACAAAGCAAGTTTGAAGTAGTTGTTTTCAGTTTCAATTGGGGACAAAATATTAGGGAATAGACCTATGTTTATACTCTGGTTAAAATTGGCAAAGTCACGTACATCATTTTCAATATCATATTCCTTAGTATAAACGTTTCCATTATACATAAATTTGACAAGAACACTATATTTCTTCAGTTGACATACACAAGTAGCCTCACCCTTGTCCAAATAGCTTAAAGCCTCACTTTTTAAAGGCAAAAGATAGTCGTAGTCTCTTTCACTTTCATCGCGTTCATATCTTATACCCTCATAATTGTTGCTGTTCAATTTATAAGGTAGACGAATAATCGTAGGCAAGAAAAAGGCATTAATGTCTGTCTCGTCATTATAGCCTATTTCTAAACCATTTACAACGAGTACAGAATTGAATTCAGTAAGTATGTATTCCGTCTTTATAGTATAATTATTTTGTATGTCAGAATCCATAGAAAACATGTGTATATAGTCTCTCAAAACAGAATATCTTTTGTCAAGATTATCTCTGCCAAAAAGCTGATACATATAGTTTTTGAAGTCCTTATCTCTATCTCCAAACAGAACAACGTCACGGAAATATTCTCCCCTACCTTTTCTTTTTATTGAAAGAGTATCATATATTTCGCCATTCATTTTTATTGTAGGAGTATTATTTTTCGTAATATCCACTTTATCCATATCTGGAGGTGTCACAAATCCTGTCATTGGAGAACTTGTACCAAGCAATATTTCTTTGCCGTCTTTCTCAAGTACAACAAAAAACAACTTCTGCTCACTAATATCTTCATCATAAACAGAATTAAGGGCATTATAAAGTATAGAAACACGGTCTTGAAGTTCTTTCATCTCTTCTTCTTTGTTCCATTCCTTTATAACAACCCTCATGCTTCCCTGCCATTGATTTTCATGAAATTTCTTATTAAACAAAAGTTCAAAAACATCAAGACAATCTGACACCAGTCGAGCATAAGCTAAACCAGCATAATTATCATTAGGATGTCGCTTTTCTTCCGCTACACGGCGGAAAGCCTCTTTTGCAACAAAAAAACGCGCAAATGGTGTTGGTAAGGAATTTAAAGCACCACTATTATCTGTTTTGTTTTCCCTCAAATCCGCAACCTATAGGGTTTAGTGGGATTT
>UMGV01038366.1_pt1 | contig 24592 bp, 19 predicted proteins | sample 1965361 | NCBI WGS metagenome assembly UMGV01 (sample SAMEA4836081, study PRJEB28245) | human gut metagenome | biome: gut microbiome; material: fecal sample | place: Denmark | collected 2008
GTGCGCGAAACCATAACGATTGTGGTGTCGCTATTTCCACCGTAGGGGCGCCCTTGACACTGAACTGCGGGGAATTGTCTCCGACCCTAAACGTCGTTTGAAGTGGTGGGCTCGTAGGGGCGGGGGTTATCCCCGCCCTAACCCCCTTGGCGGTAATCATTCTCCCCACGTGCCATCTGTTTATATTTCTTTTGCGGGGTTAGGGCGGTAATCATTCTCCCACGTGCCATCTGTTTATATATCTTTTGCGGGGTTAGGGCGGGGATGAACCCCGCCCCTACGCTCCACCCCCTACCCAGCATTGATGACATTCGCCGTACCTACAACAGAGGTAAGCATCCACCCCTACGGTCTCACCGCACGCCGCACCGTTAACAGGATCATACTACCAAGACGATGTGGATGCCAACCACCGAAACGAATTCACAGAATAGTTACTCCTAACTCCCGTAAAGTGAAAAAAAATAGAAAGAGAGAATAAAATCACAAAGAAATGGTTATCTTTGCAAAGAGATAGAGAGAGAAAAAACATCAACGACGATCCATCGATCGGTCCATAAACAGATAAACATCAATCAATAAACAGATAAACACTATGAGAAAATTATTCATCACCTTGGCTTTTGCCGGTTTCGCCCTGGGCACTCAGGCTCAAGAGGCAACTCCCGAACAGAAGTACAGCGTGGCCACGAACTCTTTCTGGAGCAACTGGTTTATCCAGACTGGCGTGGACTGGAGCGCTTGGTACAGCAATGAAGAGCACGGTCTGGACCTCTCCCACAATCCGTTTAAGAAGTTCCGCAGCAACCCGGGCGCTTCTGTCGCTATCGGTAAGTGGTTCACACCGGGTCTCGGACTCCGCACCAAGCTGCAAGGTATCTGGGGCAAGGCTGTCACTGACGACAACAACGCTGGCAATGGCATGAAGTACTGGACACTGAACGAGCAGGTGATGCTGAACATGAGCAACCTGCTCTTCGGCTACAACCCCACGCGTGTGTGGAATGTGATTCCCTTCGCCGGTGGTGGTTTCTCCCGCAACTGCAGTGCCAACAAATACGCTATGCAGCTGAGCGTAGGCTTGCAGTCGTCTTGGCGCCTGAGCGACAAGACAAGCATCTATGTGGAAGGTGGCTGGAACCGTATGGAGGAAGACTTCGACGGCTACACCACCAACCCAGCCTTCTATAGCAAGGAGCAGAGTAAGCGCGGCTGGGGAAGCAAGGACAATCACCTCTATGCCGAGGTGGGCCTGACCTTTAAACTCGGCAAGGCAAAGTGGAACAAGGTGCCTGACGTGGACGCTATCAATGCCATGCACCAGAGCGAGGCCGATGCCATGCAGGCTCAGCTCGACGACGCTAACGCAGAGAACGCACGTCTGCAGAAGCTGCTCAGCGAGAAAGACAACACGCCAGCCCCTGTGAAGCCATTTGTCACGACACCGGTGTCGGTGTTCTTTAACATCAACAGCAGCGAGATCGCCTCGCAGAAGGATCTGGTCAATGTCAAAGCACTCGCACAGTATGCTAAGGACAACGGCTGCAAGATCAACGTCACCGGTTATGCTGACAGTGCCACGGGGTCTGCCGAGATCAACCAGAAGCTCTCGGAGAAGCGTGCCGCTACCGTCGCTGACGAGCTCGTGAAGATGGGTGTGGACCGCGCCAACATCAACACTGTCGGTAAGGGTGGCAACAACGACCTGTCTCCTGTTTCCTTCAACCGCCGCGTTATTGTGCAGGTGGCTGAGTAGGCCCTTCCCTAGAGCCCTTTCCTAGCCCTCCAGCCCTACCCTAGCCCTCCCCAAGGGGAGGGAAAGAAGCCCTTCCCTAACCCTCCCCAAGGGGAGGGAATGGCAAAACCCTCAAGGACGGACAACGAGGTCTGATGATTACTACTGTATGAGCTTATATGTTGATTAGTGATGGTACCGAGGAGGCCGGTGACACCGTAGGGGCGGGGTTTATCCCCGCCCTAACCCTCTTGTCTGTAATATTCTCACACAGAGAACACAGAGATCTCTCTACCCGTGACGCACTGGATATTTTCCGTGGAATCATAGTAAGAGGAAATATAAATCTTTATACTGCCATTATCGCTTTGACATTTTCAAACGGAAAAGAGAAAAGAAAATCATGGTCATGCTTTTGCTCCCCAAGGAGCAATGGGTCTAAAGCTATGGGGTAGTCTTGCGAGCAAGCTCGACGCCTACCCCATAGCTTTAGCCCCACACCTTTGGTGTCAAGTCTGTACGTGACTATTTTCCAAAAACTTATTCTCGATTCAGGGTGACGCATTGACGAAGTCAGGGGAGCCCACTCTATTTCTATCCATTTGGGAGTGCAAGGGTAAGGGCTTGAGAGAAGGAACTACTATTCCCCCAGCATCTGCTCGATCTCCTGCTGTTTGAGGATGCAGAGAATCTTATGGCCGTCGGGCGTGTAGTTGACATTACCGCAGAGGAAGAGGCTGTTGACGATATTCTCCATCTCTTCGTTCTGTAGCACCTGACCGTATGGAATCGCGGCGGCACGCGCCATCGTCAATGCCAGTTGATCATTGACCTTCTGCAAAGCCTCATCACCCGTAGCATGAACACCGTCAAGCATGTCGTGAAGCAGTTCCATCACGTTGATGCCGTCCAGTCCTTCCGGCATGGCATTGACCGACCAAGTATTTCCCCCAAGGCTTGTGAGTTCAAAGCCCATCGCCTGCAACTCCGGCATGACCTGCCCCAAGGTCACCTGCTGCTGTGCCGTGAGCTGCAGCGACTCAGGGAAGAGCACCTTCTGTGCCCGCATTTTCTTTGCCTCCAGTTGTTTCTGATACTTTTCAAAGAGGATGCGGATATGCGCCCTGTGCTGATCCACGATCATCAGTCCCGACTTGACAGCAGTCATGATATACTTCCCCTTATACTGATAGTGTGAGGGAGCCTTTTCCTCGAGCACCTGCTTTGTACCCGCCGCTGCACTCTTCTCCTGAGGGAAGAGATTCTCAGGCTCAGAAGACGGCACATCGTTGAAAGACGAGGACGAGGCACCGCTCATCAGCGCATCGAAGTCTGCAAACGCCGATGCCGTGCCGCCCATGCGGGAGGCGTGGAAGCCTTCAGAGCCCATCTGAGAAGCATGAAAGCTCTCTGAGCCCATACGGGAAGGATGAAAGGCACCGGAACCGGCGGAGGAAGGAGCCGGTGCCGTGAAAGGATTGTATTGCGGGTCGAAGTCCACCTTCGGCATAGAAGCCCCGTTGTCGGGATCAAAGACAGGGATGTCGGGTTTGCCCTCCGTGTCGAAGTCCAGCGTGGTAGCATTGCTAAAGATACCCACAGCGTCCTTGACAGCTGCGTTGAGGATCTGCCACACCGCCTGCTCGTTTTCAAACTTAATCTCGGTCTTCGTCGGATGGATGTTGACATCAATATCTTTCGGCGAGATATCGAAATAGAGGAAGAAAGGTACCTGCTCGCCTTGAGGGATCAGGCGGTCAAAGGCCGCCATCACCGCTTTGGCAAAATAAGGATGGCGCATATAGCGTCCGTTGACAAAGAAATACTGATGTGCGTTTTTTTTCTTTGCCGACTCCGGCTTGCCCACAAAGCCATGGATGCCACAGAGCGACGTCTCCACCTTCACGGGCAGAAGGTCCTGGTTGAGACGGTTGCCAAAGACGTCGACGATGCGCTGGCGCAGCCCGCAGGCACGCAGGTTGAGCAGTTCCGTGTCGTTGCTGTGCAGACGGAAGACGATGTCGGGATAGACCAGCACGATACGCTGAAACGCCGTCAGGATATTGTTAAGTTCAGTATTGTTGGACTTGAGAAACTTGCGTCGGGCAGGCACGTTGAAGAAGAGGTTCTCCACCATGAAGTTGGAACCCTCGGGACAGGCACACGGCTCCTGCCCCGTCACCTTGCCACCGGCGATGGACAGATGTGTGCCGATGTCCTCTCCCCGTTGCCGCGTCTTCAGCTCCACCTGCGCAACGGCAGCGATCGACGGCAGAGCCTCGCCCCGGAATCCCATGGTGTGGAGATCGAAGAGGTCGTCGGCCTTGCGGATCTTCGACGTGGCATGGCGCTCAAAGGCCAGGCGCGCGTCGGTCTCGGACATGCCTTTGCCGTCGTCGATGACTTGAATGGAAGTACGTCCGGCATCGACAACGGCGACATCGATGTGCTTGGCACCGGCGTCGACAGCGTTTTCGACGAGTTCCTTGATGACAGAGGCGGGGCGCTGGATGACCTCGCCGGCCGCAATCTGGTTGGCTACGGAGTCTGGAAGAAGTTGGATAATATCACTCATAACGTCATAACATCAAAACAAACAAAACGACACATAGGAGGATGAGCACGATCAGCAACAGATGGCCCGAGAACAAGCCCGGCCGCCGACGGCGCACACGGCTGTCGGCGGAAAGGAAGGTACCCCGCAGAACCTCGGGACGGAAACGGCGCAGTGCTTCTGCGTCGTCCTCCGTTGAGCGCTCTGCTGCCCTACCCTCCTTGGGCAGTTGACCTTCAGCGGCCATTTCTTCACGTGCGTGCTCCTCCAACTGTCGCAGACGCTCCCTCCGCTCATCGTAGTAGATGAACGTATGATGGAAGGGACGGGGGCGACGGGAAGAGAAAAACATAAGCCGATATGATTAAGACCGATCGTTACTATATTATTTATTGCTCACACAAAGACACAGAGTCACGGAGCAGCTCAGCATTCCTCAAAATGGCGAAGCTATCTCTGTGAGCTATAATAATAAGGAGTTGCTCCGCGTTTCTCTGTGGCTCCGTGGCTCTGTGTGAGGGAAATTACCTGCAAGAAGGTTAGGGCGGCCACGGAGGGCCGCCCCTACACCGCCACCCTTGCGCACGAATGGGTATTGCCATTCCCTCCCCTTGGGGAGGGCTAGGGAAGGGCTCCTATCGCTTACGCGAACGTGCTGTCTTCTTCGGTGGTGGCACTTGATGACTCTTCGCCCCGGCAGCAGTCGGTGCAGGCGCTTCCGCCTTTTTCGAAACGGCATGATTGCCGATCTGCTGGATTGGCGCGGCATGGCGCTTGATGTGTTTCAACTCCGTACCCGAAGCCTTGGGTTTCCAGATAAACACATCGTCCTTGTTCTTCGGCCGTATATCATCAAACCACGCAAAGACATCGAGTTTGTCCTTGCCAGGAGGAATCTGTGTCATCGGATAGAGCGTACCCTGGGCTTTCGGCATCCAGATACGTTCGAGCTTGCGCTGGTCGTTGACAAAAGAGCGCATGGTATCGGTCTCGATATAGTTGAGTCCGATCAGCGTGCTGTCCTTGTCATCGACGGGGTAGAAGATGGCACGCACGTTGCCCACGGCATCGCTTCGCCGGATCTTGCCACCGAGGAAATAGGCAAACATATTGGTGGAGGACACCTGATTGTAGTGTGTGGAGTCCTGCATGAGTTCGATGGAGAGTGCTTGTCCGAGGACATGAGCCTCCCGGATCGTGGTGTCGTTCATAAACGTCAGGATCTTCTCGCCCAAGAGCTGCCGTTGCCCGTTCCAGAGTATAGGATCACGATACATCGTCATGCACGAGTCCTTGGAGTTGAAGACCAGGGAGTCGCACACTGCCTGCGCGTCGTTGCGGAAGATACGTACCCGAGGATAGCAATGCACCTTGCGGTAGGCCGAGTCGGTGTTGATATGGAAGGTCTCCACGCGCATCGTGTCGCCATGCATCCACAGCGTGTCAGGACGGGAGTAGTCCATGACGAGGGCACGCCCCGTGGCGAAGCCTCGCCCGGTCTTCTCGTTGTAGACGACGAGGTGAGCGGTGAGCTGATTCTTGTTGCGCTTGTCGACATACACCACATTTCCCTGCCCATAGTTGCGCCCGGTCTTGCTATTATAGAATAAGGTGTCGGCAGTGATGGTCTTCTCTTTGTTGACAACCGTCGAGCGTCCATAGAGGTCAGCCTTGTCAGTCTTGGTATTGAAGTAAGCGTCGGTGGTGGTGATCACGTTCTGCCCGTTGACGATGCGTGAGGCACGTGGCGTGCCCTGTCCCTTGTTGGGGGTGTACTGTCCGACGACATGTGCCCGCGAGGTGCGGGTGTCGTAATAGAGCGTATCGGTGGAGACACGTGTCTTGGGCGTATGGAGCTGCACATCGTAGTAGAAGACCGCCTGCTTGGTCTGAGTGTTGTACTCTCCCCAGTCAGAACTGAGCTTGCTCGATCCGTCGATGAGCCGTCCGCCACGAAAGAAATACGCGTTGTTGTAGAGCCGGTCGTAGTTGAGCGAGTCGGTGTATAATGTCTGTCGGGCATGATGGAGCACGACATTGTTGCGTGCCTCCATGAGCTGCTCCTCACCGTCGTACCATGCACGCTGACAGGTGAGCGTGATATTGTCCTGCGGCTGACGGAAATGCACATGTCCCATGGCCCGTACAGAGTTTGTCGTCTGGTAGAAGTAAGCCGAGTCGCACATCAGCGTGGCTCCCCGGTGCCGGAAGTGTACATGTCCCTTGACGATCTGCGCGTCGGGATTAGGCCCATACATGTCGAACTTCAACTCATCGGCATGTACGAGATAGACTCTGTCGTCCACCGCCTTGCGTTTGCGTGGTGCTGCAAAGGCGGTCAGCATACAAAGTGCAAAGAGGCATAGAGCCGTAAAGGAAGCGGCTCCATGCCTATATGATATGTGTTGGAAAAATCTGCGGAACGTCATCTGATCCATCCCTGATACTGAAATTTACAATCTTTATAGCGGTCGTTGACTCTGACATAGGTATGCTTGATCTTGTCGACGACCCAGTCATTGAGCACCTTCTCCCGCTCTTTGGCCAGAACGACATCCTTCATCACCTGGAAGTCTTCTGTGATGGTGGCACGGTGTCCGTCCACCCGACTCTTGAGCTTGATGATGCACGCCACGGTCTTGTTCTTGCTGTTGATACGTGTGAAGGGCGCGGAGATCTCACCGACCTTCATCGTGTCGACGACACGTGCGATCTCTGTGGGCAGCTCCTTCATCTGGAAGCGCGAGGTCATGCCGTCGGCAGTGCTGTTGGACATGAGCCCCTGGTTGTTTTTGGTGTCCTTGTCATCAGAGATATAGGAGGCACCGGCCTCAAAGGTAAACTTGTTGGCAAGGATGTCGGTGCGAATGGAGTCGAGGCGGTGCTCTGCTGCATCGATCTCGTCCTGCGACACCTTAGGTCTGAGCAGGATGTGGCGCACATTGATCTTGTCGCCACGCTTGTCGATGAGCTGAATGATGTGATAGCCGAATTCCGACTCCACGATCTTCGACACCTTCTTAGGATCTGTCAGGTTGAAAGCGACTTGAGCAAAGGCAGGATCCAGCATGCCACGGCCCATGAAGCCCAGCTCTCCTCCCTGACGGGCAGAGCCCGGATCCTCGGAATAGAGACGTGCCAGAGTGGAGAAGCTTGTCTCACCATTGTTGACGCGCTCGGTGAAACCACGAAGCTCGTCCTTGACACGGTTGATCTCGCTCTGCTTGATCTTCGGAGAGACCTGTATCACCTGTACCTCCACCTCTGTGGGCACATAAGGCAGACTGTCTTGAGGCACATTGCGGAAATAGCTACGCACGTCGGCCGGAGAGACCTTGACATCTTCGACGAGTTTCTGTTTCATCTTCTGGATGAGCTGCTGATTCTTAAACTCATCGTGCATGTCGTTGCGGATCTCGTTGATGGACTCCTTGCGGTACTCTTCGAGTTTCTCCTGGCTGCCCGCGATCTCTATCCAGCGGTTGAGCTGTTGCTGCACACCGGCAGCGATCTCAGACTCACTGACTTCAATGGAGTCGATCTCGGCCTGATGGAGGAAGAGTTTCTGAACGGCGAGCTGTTCGGGAATGGCACAGTCGGGGTTGCCTCCCCACGTCATACCTTCCTGCTGCCCCTGCATACGCATCATCTCCACATCGGACTTGAGGATGGGCTCATCACCCACCACCCACACGACTTCGTCGATGACACTGCTTTCGGGAATCGGTGCCTCTTCCTTGGCCGTACTGTCATGTGACGTAGAATCTGAAGCACCACGACTCCAAGAGCCCGACAGGCCGGGCACTGTGGTCATGGCCGAAAGAGAGGCCGCAGCCAACAAGAGTGCTGCAACAATGGGAATATGACGCTGATTGATGATTTTCATATTGCTTTTTCTGATCTGTTTCTTACTTGACCGTGTCGACGACAGCCTCGTTGACGGTGACGGGATACTTGCGGCGGAGCTGCTCTACCCACTCTTTCTCCAAGGCATCCTGATAATCAGCCACGACGAGCTCACGCACGTCGTCCATCTCTTTGGGTGCCTTCAGCTTCTTGCCGTACACAGCCATATAGGGATAGTCCTTGACAGGTTTGGCGATCGTGTCCTTGCCGAAGACTTCTTTGTCCACTAAAGCATTGTCGCCCATGCGGAAGATGCCTTTCTCCACACGGATACGCAGCACGGAGTCGGCATTGAAAGTGGTGCGAAGCTTCTCTGCCCACTGGCTGAAGGGCAACTTCTTCACGGTGTTCTTCACATTAGCTATATCCTCCTGCACCCGCGTGCAATAGGCGATGCCCTTGAAGCGGGGCGCGTCCCAACGGTAGCGCTTACGGTTTTTACGGAAGTACTGCTCCAAGCCAGCCTCATCGTTCTTGGCTTTCTCCCATACCACGCTGTCGGCAATGGCAAAGAGCAGCAGGCCATCGTGATATTCTTGGATGAGATACTTCAGATTTGGATCTTGTTTCTCCATCTCTTTCCGTTTAGCCGCCAACACAGCGTCGGGAGTGGTATGGTGCTCTTTGGCCAGTGTGTCGAGTTTCTGATTGATGATCTGCTCACGCAAGTTGCGCTGGTCGATAAACCGGAGAATGTCGGCGCGCTGGCTGTCGTAAGAGAAGAACGGCTGATGGCCTTGCCGCAAAATGATATGCCAGCCGGCCGGTGAGAGGAAAGGCTTGCTCATCTGGCCGTCTTTCAAGCTCCACGCCTGATTCTCAAATTCCTGGAAGGTCTGTCCCTTGACAATCCAAGGCAACTGTCCTCCCTCACTGGCTGAACCCGGATCCTGAGATACTTTGCGCGCCAAAGCGGCAAAGTCAGCTCCCTGCTGCAAAGCGGTATAGACCGAGTCGATACGCTGTTTGGCCACCTTCTCCTCATCGGGTGTAGCCTTTTGCTTCATGGCGATGAGGATATGCGACACACGCACCATGCCGCCGTTGCCGTCGATACGCTGACGGGTCTCCTCGTAGATCTTACGGGCCTCAGCCTCTATGTCCGTACTGTCGATCATTGCCGGACGGATCTGCTGGTCGCGATAACCGGCAAACTCCTTTTGATAAGACGACAACGTGTCGAGATGTGCGTCCTTGGCAGCCTCAACCTTTAACTTATAGTTGACAAACAGTGGTACGTAGTCGCGCACGCTCTTGCGGTCGAGCACACCATTGGTGTTGTTCTTTTTATAGGAATACGCAAACTCAGAGCGAAGAACCGGATGACCGTTGATGGTCATGATGACGGGATCGTCGCTCTGAGCAAAAGAGAGGGTGCCACACAGCAGCATGGCGCCCACAAAGAGATGTTTCCTTGAAAGAAAATTGTTCATGCAAAGTAATGATTACTCAGGGCGTGAGTAGTTCGGTGCCTCACTCGTGATCGTGATATCGTGAGGATGGCTCTCAAGCACACCGGCATTGGTGATGCGGGTGAACTTTGCGTCGTGCAGACGTACGATATCAGCAGCACCGCAATAGCCCATACCTGAGCGCAGACCACCGACAAGCTGATAGATCACCTCCTGTACGGTGCCCTTGTAAGGCACACGGCCGGCAATACCCTCCGGCACAAGTTTCTTGGCATCGCGGATGTCGTTTTGGAAATAGCGGTCACGGGAACCGTTCTTCTGCTCCATGGCTTCCAAAGAGCCCATGCCACGATAACTCTTGAACTTACGACCGTTGAAGATAATCGTCTCACCAGGACTCTCCTCGGTGCCGGCAACAAGTGAACCGATCATGACACTGTTGCCACCGGCTGCCAATGCCTTGACGATGTCACCGGAATAGCGCAGGCCACCGTCAGCGATCAAAGGAACATCGGTGTCCTTCAGTGCGGAGTAGACATCATAGACAGCACTCAACTGAGGCACACCGACACCGGCAACGACACGCGTGGTGCAGATAGAGCCCGGACCAATACCCACCTTGACAGCGTCAGCACCGTTGTCGACGAGATACTTGGCAGCCTCACCGGTAGCGATATTGCCGACGATGACATCCAAGTTGGGGAAGGCAGCCTTCACGTCGTGGAGCTTACCCACCACGCCCTTAGAGTGGCCATGAGCGGTATCGATGACAATGGCATCTACGCCAGCCTCCACCAAAGCCTGGGCACGGTCAAGCGTATCGACAGTGACACCAACACCGGCAGCAACACGCAGACGACCCTTGTCGTCCTTGCAAGCCATCGGCTTGTCCTTGGCTTTCGTAATATCCTTATAAGTGATCAGACCCACGAGATGGTTGGCATTGTCAACCACGGGGAGTTTCTCGATTTTGTTTTCCTGAAGAATCTGTGCGGCAGCAGACAGGTCTGTGCGCTGATGAGTAGTCACCAGATTCTCTGATGTCATCACGTCGTCGACGAGCTTATCCATGTGACGCTCGAAGCGGAGGTCACGGTTGGTGACGATACCCACGAGGTGGTTTTCCTCATCAACCACAGGAATGCCACCGATATGATAGTCGTGCATCATATCCAAAGCATCCTTGACGGTGCGTCCGCGACGAATGGTGATCGGGTCATAGATCATACCATTCTCAGCGCGCTTGACGATGGCCACCTGACGTGCCTGCTCCTCAATAGACATATTCTTATGGATGACACCGATACCACCCTCCCGCGCGATGGCAATGGCCATCGACGACTCGGTCACCGTGTCCATAGCGGCCGTGACGAAAGGAACGTTGAGTTCGATGTGACGTGAAAACTTGGTTTTCAACGACACTTCCTTAGGAAGCACTTCTGAATAAGCAGGAATCAACAGGACATCATCAAATGTGAGTCCGTCCATCACAATTTTATCTGCAACAAATGATGACATAAAACGAATTTTAGAAATTTATTGCGTGCAAATATACTCATTTTTTTCCGATTGTAGAGGATGAACGGCTCCATTTCTTTAGCCTTTAATGCTATTTAACAGCAACAAGGAGATCAGTTGGCCTGCTCGGAAAGGAATTTGATCAGCACCAGTCGTACTTTCTCCTCGGCGGTGAGGCCTCCGTCATCGTCGTAGATCTCGCAATCATCAATGGCGGTGTCGACATCATCGCTGTCGCTGCTGCGGAAATAGTCATAGATGTCATCCACCTCATCAGGGTCTATGACATCCTCGTCGTCGAGGTAATAGCTGATATCAACCTTCATACCACTGTTGACAATGGACTCGATATCGTCGATCAGATCATCGAAGCCACAGCCTTGCATCGTGGCGATCTCATCTAACGGCACACGACGGTCGATGAGCTCGATGATCTTCAATTTCTTCATCGACTTCTTGGGCAGGCTGATGACACGCATCATGTCCACCCGCTGGATGTCGTTGTCCTCGCAATACTTCTTGATGAGATCTACGAAGGGTTTGCCATATTTATGTGCCTTGCCCTGTCCTACACCTTGTATCTGTTGCAGTTCCTCCATAGTGACGGGATAGCTCGTCGCCATCTGCGAGAGTGAGATGTCCTGGAAGATCACATAAGGCGGAAGGTTATGTTTGTGGGCCACATCCTTGCGCAGACCTTTGAGCAAGCCGAGCAACTCCTGGTCTAAGGCACTCACACCTCCCTCGGCATTCTCCTCCACGTCGTCGTACTCTCGGTCGTGAACGGCAAAGAAAGGCTTCGGACTTTTGATAAACATCCTGCCCTCGGGTGTCAGCTTCAACAAGCCAAAGTTTTCAACATCCTTACGGATATAATGCGAGATCATGGCCTGACGGATAACAGGATTCCAAATGGAGGAGTCCTCTTCATTGAGTTTGGCACCGGCACCGAATTCCGGCAGCTTGTTGTGGCCATGGCGCACAATGTTGTCCGTGGCACGACCTTTGACGAAGTCGGTGATATAGGCCTGGTCGAAGTTTTCCTTCACGGCCTTGATGGCATTGAGGACGATGAGCAACGCCTCCGTAGCCTCGAACTGCTTCTGGGGATGCAGGCAGTTGTCGCAATTGCCGCAGTTGTCTTGAGGGTATTCCTCACCAAAATAGTGCAGCAACATCTTGCGGCGGCATACCGAAGACTCGGCGTAGGCTTTGGTCTCCTGGAGGAGCTGATAGCCGATTTCCTTCTCGTTGACATCCTTGTTCTCCATGAACTTCTCGAGTTTCTTCAGGTCCTTGGGAGAATAGAAAGCGATACAGATGCCCTCACCGCCGTCGCGCCCGGCTCTGCCCGTCTCCTGATAATAGCCTTCGAGACTCTTGGGGATGTCGTAATGGATGACGAAACGCACATCGGGTTTGTCGATGCCCATACCAAAAGCTATCGTGGCCACAATGACATCGATCTCTTCCTTCAAGAAGTCGTCCTGCGTCTTTGTGCGCAACTCTGAGTCGAGGCCGGCATGATAGGGCGCAGCCTTGAAGCCGTTGATCTGTAGTTTCTTGGCCAGCTCTTCTACCTTCTTACGCGAGAGACAATAGATGATGCCGCTCTTGCCGGGATGCTGTTTGATAAACCGGATGATCTGGCTGTCGGTATCTTCCTCGCTGATCTTCTGCCGCACCTCGTAGTAGAGGTTAGGACGGTTGAAAGAACTACGGAATTCCTCAGCATCGAGGATGCCAAGGCTTTTCTTGATGTCTGACCGCACCTTGTCCGTGGCTGTTGCCGTCAAGGCAATAACGGGCACGGAATCGACATGCTGTATCTCAGCAATGCGGTTGATGGTAGGCCGTATGTTTCGGTATTCAGGCCGGAAGTCATGTCCCCACTCCGAGATACAGTGTGCCTCATCAATGGCATAGAAAGAGATATGGAAAGAAGAGAAGAACTCAAGGTTCTCCTCTTTATTAAGAGATTCTGGGGCCACATACAACAACTTCGTGCGCCCGCTGTGCACGTCATCCACCACACGGTTGATGGCAGCACGGTTGAGCGAGGAGTTAAGGAAGTGAGCCAGGCCGTCTTCCTCTGTAAGGCCATTGATGACATCGACCTGGTTCTTCATCAGTGCGATCAAAGGCGACACGACAATAGCCGTTCCCTCCATGATCAGCGACGGCAACTGATAGCACAGACTCTTGCCACCACCGGTAGGCATCAGCACAAAGGTGTTGTTGCCAGCCATGAGATTGCGGATGATCGCTTCCTGATCGCCCTTGAAATGATCAAAGCCAAAGTACTTCTTCAATGCTTGAGTCAAGTCCACTTCCTTAGTCATTGCATGCTCCTTAGATGATTCTTATTTAATAATGAAATATGCAGAAGGCCGTTTCCACGGCCTCTGCCATGACAGCTCTTTCTGCGTGCTTCCCAAACGGTTTAAGCCGATTCGAGTCGCTGCAGATGAGCCTTGTCCAATTGCTGTTTGGCATAGTCGAGCGTCACCTCAAACTTCTTGATGCGTCTCGACGGCACGTCAAACATGGCATCCATCATCACCTCCTCAACGATGGAGCGCAGACCACGCGCACCCAGCTTATACTCCACAGCCTTGTCGACGATAAAATCAAGAGCCTCCTCGGTGAAGGTCAATGTGATGTGATCCATCGCAAAGAGTTTGATGTACTGCTTGACGATAGAGTTCTTCGGCTCTACCAGGATACGGCGCAAAGCATCACGGTCCAAAGGATTGAGATAGGTCAGCACCGGCAGACGGCCGATGAGCTCCGGGATCAGGCCAAACGCCTTCAAGTCCTGCGGAAGGATATACTTCATCAGATCATTGCGGTCGATGTTACGTGCATTCTGCACAGAGTTGTATCCGACCGTATGGGTATTGAGACGCTGAGCTATCTTGCGCTCTATGCCATCAAAGGCACCACCGCAGATAAACAGGATGTTCTTGGTATTGACATGCACATAGTCCTGATCAGGGTGCTTGCGCCCTCCCTTTGGCGGTACGTTGACCATCGTTCCCTCCAAGAGTTTGAGCAGACTCTGCTGCACGCCCTCACCGCTGACATCGCGCGTGATGCTTGGATTGTCGCCTTTGCGTGCTATCTTGTCGATCTCGTCGATGAAGACGATGCCCCGCTCGGCAGCTGCCACATCATAGTTGGCCACTTGAAGCAGACGGCTCAAGATGCTCTCCACATCCTCTCCGACGTAGCCGGCCTCGGTAAACACAGTAGCGTCGACAATGGTAAACGGGACATCAAGCAACTTGGCGATGGTGCGGGCCAGCAGGGTCTTGCCCGTACCCGTAGAGCCTACCATGACGATATTGCTTTTTTCGATCTCAACGCCATCGTCATCAGAGGGCTGAAGCAGACGCTTGTAGTGATTATACACCGCCACAGACAGATAGCGCTTGGCCTCGTCCTGTCCTATGACATACTCGTCGAGATATTTCTTGATCTCCTTAGGCTTGGGGATACGGGCTTTTTTGCGGAAAGCCTCATTAGACTTTGCGCTGGCCTCCGCATCCACGTTGCCGAGTACACCGGTATCCTTAACTATCTTGTAAGCCTGCACGGCACAGTCCTCACAGATATAACCGTTGAGTCCTGTGATAAGCAGTTTCACCTGTGATTCGTCACGACCACAGAAGCTACATACTTTTTTCGGCATGTTTTCTTATTCCTCCTGGTTACTAAGATTATTGCTTTCTTGTTAACACCGTATCGATCATACCATACTCCTTAGCCTCCTCGGCGGTCATCCAGTAATTACGGTCACTGTCTTTCCACACTTTCTCATAGGGCTGGTGGGAGTGGTTGGAGATGATGGTATAGAGTTCTTTCTTGAACTTCTGGATCTCACGGGCCTCGATCTCGATATCCGAGGCCTGGCCCTGCACGCCACCTAAGGGCTGATGGATCATCACGCGGCTATGAGGCAGTGCGGAGCGCTTGCCTTCGGTGCCGGAGACAAGCAGCACAGCAGCCATTGAGGCAGCCATACCCGTGCAGATCGTTGCCACATCGCTGGTAATGAACTGCATGGTGTCGTAGATACCCAGTCCTGCTGTCACACTTCCACCGGGAGAATTGACATAGATGGAAATATCCTTGCCATTGTCGACAGAGTCGAGGTAGAGCAACTGGGCCTGAAGCGTATTGGCCGTATAGTCGTCGATCTCCGTTCCCAAGAAGATGATGCGATCCATCATCAGACGTGAGAACACATCCATCTGAGTGACATTGAGCTGACGCTCTTCAAGGATATACGGATTGAGATATTGTTGTTGCGCCTTGACCACATCATCCAGGGCCAGACCGTTCATGCCTAAGTGCCCCGTGGCAAATTTTCTAAAGTCGTTGTTCATTCGATTTCCTTAATATATTCAATGTTAATAGTCAAATACGAGAAAAGAGGTTATCAGCTCTTTTTACCGGTTTCAAACCTATTCTTCGTGTTGATTACACAAAGATAATAAAAAAAGCTGATAACCTCTTCAATCAAGAGATTATTTTTTATTAAAATCTTATTTTATGCGCACATTACTCGCCCATCATCTTGTTGAAATCATCAAGGCTGATTTCTTTCTTGTTCAGCTTGACGACTTTCTTCAGGGCGTCAGAGAGCTTCACGTCGATGGCGCGATCTACAAAGCCCTGTGCATTCTCGCGCTTCTTGAGGAGCTCGTCGGCGTAGTTGTTGATGTACTCTTCAGGAACGTTGCTCATACCATACTGTGCGAACTGGATGCGGGCAGTCTCACGGGCAGCCTCCTTGACATCGTCGTCGTTGACCTTGATGCCAGTCTGCTCAGAGAGCTTGTTGCGGATCAGGCTCCAGTTGAGTTCCTTGAGGCTTGCCTCGTAGTTCTTGTCGATCATCTCGTTGAGCTTCTTCTCATCCTTCTCCTTGCTGCCTTGCTTCATGACACGCTTCAGAAGCGCATCGGGATAGGTCAGCTGACCGATCTTGTCCTCAGCATACTTGCGGACATCGAGCAGGAACTTATAGTCGCTGTCGCGAACGAGCTGCTCCTTGAGTCCCTCAGCGATCTTGCTACGGAATTCCTTCTCGTCCTTCACGGCGTCCTTGCCGAAAGTCTGATCGAAGAGCTCCTGATCCACAGCGTGCTTCTGGAAGCGCTGGATGCCAGTAATCTGGAAGCTGAAGTCGCCCTGGTAGTTGGCAACCTGATCCTTCTCGATCTTCAACAGGGAAGAGATCTGTACCTCATTGCCGTCGTATGCCTTAGAAGGATTGAAGGTGATGATATCACCTTTCTTAGCGCCTTCGAAGAGTTTCTTCTGGTCGTCGTTCTTCAGGTAGTTAGGCATCAGCACGGCTCCCTCGATGGTCAGGCCACCTTCCTTGGTATTGCCCTTGTCGTCGAGTTCACGGATGTCACCCTTGAGCATATCGTTCTCCTGATAGTCCTCAACGTCAACGTATCCGCCAAGACGGTTGGCGAACATATCCACCTGCTTGTCAACGAGCGCATCGTCAACAGTGATCTCGTAATAGTCGACAGTATCCTTGTCGCTCAGCTCGATGTTGAACTCAGGAGCGACGGCGATGTCGAACATGAAAGTATAAGGAGCCGGCTTCTCCAAATCCTGAGGCTCCTGCTTGTCAGAGGCCAGAGGCTCGCCGAGCATCTGAATCTTGTTGTCAGCAATATACTTCTGAAGTTCGTCGTTGAGCACCTTGTTGATAGCATCCATCTTGGCGCTGGGCTCAAACTGGCGTTTGATCATGCCCATAGGAGCCTTGCCGGGACGGAAGCCGGGGATGTTGGCTCTTTTGCGATACTCCTTGAGTTCCTTCTCGACATCGTTTTTGTAGTCATCTTCTTCGACAGTAATGGTCAACAGTCCGTTGATCTTGTCGGGATTTTCAAATGAAACTTTCATCTTTGGTTTATATTGTTTATGATTTATCTCCGTAAGGATTACATGACTTATCTCCGTAAGAAAACGGCAGTCCCTTATCGCCCGTGAAGCGACAAGAGCCATATTGACTGGCAAAATTACGCATATTTTACCAATCTACCTAATATAAGGTGGAAAAATTTGTTTTTTTAACCATGATCTACTCGCCATAAACTTCTGCAAGCAAAGACTTTCGGGATTGGGCGGCAAAGGCCCGATCCTCCTCATTGGACTGGAATTTGCGGTAGACAAAGTTATCACTCAGATAATTCTTTCTTACGACTTTGTTAGCGGCCAGTTCCTCAGGCAGTCCCTGAAACAGGATGCGACCTTCAAAGAGCAGATAGGCCCGGTCGGTGATGGACAGCGTTTCCTGCACGTTATGGTCAGTGATGAGAATGCCGATATTGCGGTATTTCAGTCGCCACACGATATGCTGAATGTCTTCCACGGCGATAGGGTCGACACCGGCGAAAGGCTCATCAAGCATGATGAACTTCGGATCGATAGCCAGACAGCGGGCGATCTCCGTACGGCGGCGCTCACCGCCGGAGAGACGGTCGCCCTTGTTCTTCCTCACCTTGTTGAGTCGGAACTCGCTGATCAGACTCTCCAACTTGTCGAGTTGCGCCTGATGTGACAGCTTTGTCATCTCCAGCACCGCCATGATATTGTCTTCCACGCTCAGTTTTCTGAACACGCTGGCCTCCTGAGGCAGATATCCAATGCCGGCCCGGGCACGCTTATAAACGGGATACTTCGTGATTTCCTTATCATCGATGAAGACATGTCCCTCGTTGGGCACGATCAACCCCGTCGTCATGTAGAAAGAGGTCGTCTTACCAGCACCGTTAGGTCCGAGCAATCCGACGATCTCACCTTGCTTGACGTTAAACGTGACATGATCAGCCACAGTACGTTTGCCATAGCGCTTGACCAACCCCTCAGCATGCAACTCCTTATGTTTCAACTTGCTCATGAGCAACTTGTCCACTTCCTCAGGAGTCATGTGCTCCACATCGGGGCGAGCCTCGGTCTCCTGCTGCACAAGTGCTTGTAATGTTTCGTCCATGATAATAGTTTTGAATGCAAAAATACTAAAAAAACACCTAATAACATTGATAAAAGCAAAAACTCTTCTGTTTATTGCAGTTTTTTATGGGATTTTGGTTACTTTTGCATCATCAAATAGGTTATAGCCCATGCTTTTATTGAAGTTGCTTCATCGTTATCTCACCACTTTCGGACGTTATCTCATCCTGATGGGACGCACCTTTGCACGCCCGGAACGCATGCGCATGTTTATGAAGCGCTATGTAAAAGAGATGTCTCAATTGGGTGTCGACTCCATCGCCATCGTGTTGATGATCAGTTTCTTTATCGGTGCGGTCATCTGTATTCAGATGAAGGTAAACATCTCCAGCCCGTGGATGCCGCGCTGGACAACAGGCTACACCACACGCGAGATCATGCTCTTGGAGTTTTCCTCTTCTATCATGTGTCTGATTCTCTCCGGCAAGGTAGGGTCCAATATTGCCTCAGAGTTAGGCACGATGCGTGTCACACAGCAAATTGACGCGCTGGATATCATGGGAGTGAACTCAGCCAACTACCTGATACTTCCGAAGATTCTTGGATTTGTCACCATCATGCCTTTTCTGGTGATCTTCTCTTCAGCCATGGGCATCATTGGCGCCTACGCCACAGCGATCATCGGACACATGATGTCGCCCGACGATCTCACTGCCGGCATGCACCATGCCTTCAATCCATGGTTTATGTGGATGAGTATCATCAAGAGTCTGTTCTTTGCCTTCATCATCTCCAGCGTATCGTCTTATTTCGGCTACACGGTGGAAGGAGGCTCCGTAGAGGTGGGAAAAGCATCCACCGACGCCGTCGTTTGCAGCAGTGTACTGATTCTCTTCTCCGACGTTTTCCTTACGCAATTACTGAGTTAAGCTATGATAGAAGTCAAAAATCTAACGAAACGTTTTGAGGACAAGACTGTTCTCGACGACATCAGCGCAGTCTTTGAGACTGGTAAGACTAATCTCATCATCGGGCAGAGTGGTTCCGGCAAGACGGTGCTGATGAAAAACATCGTAGGACTGCTTGAACCAACACAAGGCCAGATTCTCTACGACGGACGCGACTTCACGGCGATGACGAAGAAAGAGAAAGTGATGATGCGCCGCGAGATGGGGATGATCTTCCAAGGAGCGGCTCTCTTCGACTCGTTGACCGTACAAGAGAACGTGCAGTTTCCTTTGGACATGTTCTCCAACATGACTGCCCGTGAGCGTGCCAGAAGAGCACAGGAGTGTCTGGAGCGTGTCAACCTCCTGGACGCCCGCAGCAAATACCCCGACGAGATCTCAGGCGGCATGCAGAAACGCGTGGCCATTGCGCGCGCCATCGTGCTCAATCCGAAGTATCTCTTCTGCGACGAACCTAACTCTGGCTTGGACCCGAAGACTTCACTGGTCATCGACAAGCTGCTGTCAGAGATCACCAAAGACTATCAGATGACGACGATCATCAACACCCATGACATGAACTCGGTCATGGGCATCGGCGAGAACATCGTCTTCATCTACAAAGGACATAAGGAGTGGCAGGGCAACAAAGACCAAGTCATCAGCTCCACCAACAAGAAACTCAACGACCTGGTCTTTGCCAGCGATCTGTTCCGCAAGGTGAAGAAGGTGGAGATGCAGGAAGAAGAGAACGCTTAGATCACCCGGCAGCATAAAAAAAACGCTTCCTCTCCATTGTGAGAGGAAGCGTTTTTCTATTCTATATTATCTACATGATGAGAAGCGTCAGCGTGTGTACCACACGCCCTTCTTCTCCACCATCGGCACGCACACTTCTTCGTGAGTGCTGTCTCCATATTCAAATATCAGATACACATTGGCCACATGCTTGAGCGTATCAGCCTTGGCGTCGAGAATCTTCACCTTCTTGATGCCACGATGCTCTTGCTCCTGCTGTGCCACAAACATCCGGGCATTGTCCTCCAACTGTTTGCGATAGCTGTCCGGAATCTTATAGGGCATGTAGGTGCCAGCCACAAAATCCTCATACTTCCCTGCCAACAGCTGGTCGTAATAGCCCTTCGCGGCATGGGCGGCTATCTCGGCGGGCGTCGGAGCTTTCTTGCATGCCATAGGCAAGGACAAGATAGCGGCCGACACCACATATCGCCATACTCTCTGCATCTTACTTCTGACGGATAAACACATTGATCGGGCAGCCATGCATCGACCAGTTCTCACGGATCTTGTTCTCCAGGAAACGGCGATAGGGCTCCTTGATATATTGCGGCAGATTGGCATAGAACACGAAAGAGGGTATCTGTGTGTTGGGCAACTGCGAGCAATACTTGATCTTGATATACTTTCCTTTTGTAGAAGGTGGAGGTGTCTGCTCGATGATCGGCAGCATCACCTCGTTGAGCTTTGTCGTACCGATACGTGTCTCACGGTTGAGATAGACCTGCTTGGCTGTTTCGAGCACCTTGAAGATACGCTGTTTGGTCAGTGCGGAAGCAAAGATAATCGGGAAATCAACGAAAGGAGCCATACGGTTGTGGATGGCATTCTTGAAGGTATCGATAGCCTTCTGGCTCTTGTCCTGCACCAAGTCCCACTTGTTGACCACGACGACCAGACTCTTGTTGTTCTTCTGTATCAACTGGAAGATGTTCATATCCTGAGCCTCAATGCCTCGTGTGGCATCGATCATCAGGATACAGACATCACTGTTCTCGATAGCACGGATACTGCGCATGACGCTATAGAACTCCAGGTCTTCGCTCACCTTATTCTTACGGCGGATACCTGCGGTATCGACGAGATAGAAGTCAAAGCCAAACTTGGTATAGCGCGTATAGATGCTGTCGCGTGTGGTACCGGCAATATCAGTGACGATGTTGCGCTCCTCACCGATAAAGGCATTGATCAGACTTGACTTACCGGCATTAGGGCGACCGACGACAGCGAAGCGCGGGATATTCTCTTCCGGTGCTTCGTCGACATTGTTTGGCAGTTTGGTCAGTATCATGTCGAGCAGATCACCCGTACCGCCACCCGTTGCCGCGCTGATGCAGACGGGATCACCCAGTCCGAGACGATAGAACTCTGCGGCCTCATAAGCGTTGCCACTATTGTCGACCTTATTAGCCACAAGGATGACCGGCAGTTTGGCACGGCGAAGGATCATCGCCACATCTTCATCCCAGTCTGTGACTCCTGTCTCCACATCCACCAGAAAGAGCACCAGATCTGCCTCTTCTGTGGCGACCCTCACCTGCTGACGGATAGCATCCTCAAAGATATCATCTGATTTCACGACCCAGCCACCCGTATCTACGACAGAGAACTCTTTGCCGTTCCAACTGCACTTGCCATATTGGCGGTCGCGTGTGGTACCGGCCACATCACTGACAATAGCCCTGCGGCTTTGGGTCATACGATTAAAAAGTGTGGACTTACCCACATTAGGGCGTCCTACAATAGCTACTAAATTTGCCATTTCGTTGTTTGATTTCTGAAGTTTAACATTCTTCGGCCCTCCCGAAGGAGAGTGCACCCTGCCATACAGTCAGGGGAATATAGGAGTGTAGTATGCGTCAACACTCACCATTAATCATTCTTATTGCGGGTTGTACCCGAAGTGGTCGAGTTCCCGTTGAGAGTTACGCCAGTCTTTGTCAACCTTGACGAAGGTCTCCAAGTAGATCGCCTTACCAAAGAACTTCTCAAGGCTCTTGCGGGCTTCCGACGACACCTTCTTCAAAGCAGTGCCCTGATGTCCGATAATGATGCCTTTCTGCGAGTCGCGCTCTACATAGATGACAGCGTTGATATGGATGTGATGCTCGTCTTCCTTAAAGCGCTCCACGACGACCTCCACGGAATAAGGAATTTCCTTATCGTAATAGCGCAGGATCTTCTCTCGGATAATCTCTGAAACAAAAAATTTCGCGGGCTTATCGGTCAACTGATCCTTGTCAAAATAAGCGGGGCTCTCAGGCAGCAGCTCTTCGATACGCTTCATGAGCATGTCAATGCCAAACTTGTTCTGTGCCGAGATCGGAAGGATCTCTGCGTTGGGCAACAGGGCATGCCACTTCTCCACGATGTCACCGAGATGCTGTTGGTCGGTCTCGTCGATCTTGTTGATCAGCAACAACACCGGGATTTTCATTTCCCTAACCTTTTCCAGAAAGTCGAGGTTCTTTTCAGGGTTCTCCACCACATCTGTGACATAGAGCAAGATGTCGGCATCGGCCAAGGCTGACTCCGAGAATGCCAGCATCATTTCCTGCATCTTATAATTAGGTTTCAACACACCGGGGGTGTCCGAGAAGACAATCTGCATGTTGGGCTTGTTGACAATGCCCATAATGCGATGACGGGTTGTCTGCGCTTTAAACGTGGCGATACTGATCTTCTCACCGACAAGCTGGTTCATCAGTGTCGACTTACCAACATTGGGGTTTCCTACGATATTTACAAAACCGGCCTTATGCATAAGTACTTTTAATTAAACATACAATATCAACAAACAAAAAAACGCATTCTTACTATAACAAGAAGGATGCGTTTTTCTGTTGTTATGAATGAAGAATCTTACGTGTTACTTTTTATCCGCTGCTGCGGCAGCACCATCGTAAGCCCATTTGAGATACATAGCTCCGTGAACAAATCCGGCTCCGAAAGCAGTGAGGATGACGTTATCGCCCTTCTTCAATTTCGCCTCATTGTCCCACATAGCCAAAGGAATGGTAGCAGAACTGGTATTGCCGTAGTGGTCGATATTGATCATCACCTTATCAATAGGCAAATCAGCACGCTTTGCCACAGCATCGATAATACGCAGATTTGCCTCATGTGGGATCACCCAGTTCACGTCTTCAGCCGTCAGCCCGTTATGCTTCATGATGTAGTCTACGTCATCGCTCATATCCGTCACAGCATATCGGAACACATTGCGTCCCTCCTGATAGATATAGTGCAGACGATGGTCTACCGTGAAATGCGAAGGAGGACAAACACTGCCACCAGCCTTCATATGAAGGAAAGGCAGGCCTGCACCGTCGGTACGCATGAACGAGTCTTGGAAACCGATACCTTCCTCTTCTGTAGCCTCTACGAGCACAGCACCGGCACCGTCGCCAAAGAGCACACAGGTCTGTCGGTCGGTGTAGTCGACAATCGACGACATCTTCTCAGCAGACACCACAATGATTTTTTTGTAGCGGCCACTCTGAATCATCGAGCACGCCTGCTCAAGGGCATAGATAAAGCCACAGCAAGCGCACGACATATCAAAGGCAAAAGCATTTTTCAGTCCCAGTTTACCCAGGATAATGCTTGCCGTAGAAGGAAAAGGATAGTCAGGGGTCGTTGTCGAAACGATGAGCGCATCAATAGTATCCGGGTCAACACCGGTTTTGCGGAGCAACTGCTTGGCAGCCTTACGCCCCATATAGCTTGACCCGAGGCCTTCCTCAGTGAGGATACGACGCTCTTTGATGCCGACACGCGTAGTAATCCACTCATCGCTGGTATCTACCATGCGCGACAGTTCCTCGTTTGTAAGGACATAGTCGGGCACGTAGCCACCAACACCTGTGATTATCGCGTTAATCTTTCCCATTACTCAGCTGCTTCCTTAACGATAGCGACCTTGCCACGATAGTAACCGCATGTCGGGCAAACGGTGTGATAGACATAGTAAGCACCGCAGTTAGGGCATACTGCCAATGTGGGAGCTACTGCCTTATCGTGAGTTCTACGCTTGAGTGTACGAGTCTTAGACTGTCTTCTTTTAGGATGTGCCATAATTGTTTAATCTTTAATTTTTATCTTTTATCTTTTTCAATGCTGCCCATCGGGAATCCACAGGCTCGGTATCCTCATCACCGCTTCGGGCGGCCGAATGTTCTTGTAGAATCTTCATCATGGCAGGGTCGCATTTTCCAGGTGCATGCACATGCCTGAGTGGAATACTGAGCTCTATAAATTCATAGATAAACCACGACACGTCGAGAATAGCGTTGTCTTCTCTAACCGTGACGAGGTCGTCATCCTCCGAATAGTCGTCTCCAAACTTTGCCACCAGATGGTCGTCGCTCTCTATGGGCTGTTCCATGTCTTCCAAGCAGAGATCGCAAGGAACAATGACAAAGCCGTCTGTGTGAAAATCCAAATAGAACACGTCCCCCGTACGACGGATCGTCAACGAGGAATGCACACGGCCACGTTTCACTGCCGGGGCCTGAATAGCCTCGAAGTAAGGGTCGCTCAAATCGAAGTCAAAGACATTGTCGCCTTCCGACAAGCCTTTTAAGTCTATCTTAAACTGCTCTAAATTAGACATATCACAAACAGACATATCACATTTGGTTTGCAAAGTTACTACTTTTTTTTGATAGCGTCAAATTTATCTGCAAAAACTTTCTTAAAATAGGGATTGTCGTTTAATTCTTTCAGTCGTGGACGC
>UMGV01034897.1_pt1 | contig 24430 bp, 19 predicted proteins | sample 1965361 | NCBI WGS metagenome assembly UMGV01 (sample SAMEA4836081, study PRJEB28245) | human gut metagenome | biome: gut microbiome; material: fecal sample | place: Denmark | collected 2008
ACAAGAAGCGAGGGTATTTACACCCCTTGCTTTTATTCGCGCTTCGCGCTCATGGGTTTAAACATTAATTCCCATTAATTGAACATTAATTAAACATTAATATTTCGCGCTACGCGCGTTTGGTTTAGAAAAGAGCGCGTAGCGCTTATTAATGATAATTAATGTTCAATTAATGGGAATTAATGTTTAACCCTACAAGCAATGCGTAGCATTGCGAGTTATGATAATACTTAGTAAATTTGCGAAGCGCGAATATATAATGATAAGTATGGATAACTATACACAATTGTGCATAACTATTCATAACACGGTATAAATATTCATCATGCTGTATAAATATTCATCATGCTGTATAAATATTCATTGCAGTGTAGGGATGGTTTTTAACGAAACATTTGTTAAAAATCTTACGGTTTGAAGAAAAAAGGGGGCGATAATTTTCAGTTGCTCTTCTTGACACCCCTCGTTTGAGATATCAAGGGTTTTACGTCCTGAAACCATTGATATCAGCCCCTGAAACCCTTGGTTTCACGCTCCAAAACCCATGCTTACGAACCGTAATTTCATGCCCTTCGTGGCGTCGTCTTAATATTGCATAAATATGCAATATTAGTAAAATGGGGCGTAACCTTAGTAGAACGGTGGCCTCCGTGCCCCGTTCTCCAGCATCCAGCTTTTGTTTTTATTTAAATCGTTTAAGGGGCCGATTGATATGGTAGGGCTGATTGATATGGTAGGGTGTTGGAGGACGGGGCACGGAGGCCACCGTCCTACTATGGTTTGTTCTGTTTCGTCTTGCAGAAGTGGTGCCTCGAAACAAAAGTGGCAAGGCACATCACTCCCCTCTCCTACGGGGAGGGGGTAGCCGCGAAGCGGCGCGGGGGAGGGGCCTCTATCCCTTCATCCCAAACGCTACGGCATACATTTTTATCTGCTTTACCATGGCCAGCAGACCGTTTGAGCGTGTGGGTGACAGGTGGTCGCGCAGGCCTATGCGGTCGATGAAGTAGAGGTCGGCGTCGGCGATATCTTTGGGTGCCTGTGCGCTGAGCACCTCGATGAGCAGTGCGATGATGCCTTTGGTGATGAGGGCGTCGCTGTCGGCGGTGAAGTAGAGCAGGCCCTCTTTGTAGTCGGCCTGCAGCCACACACGGCTTTGGCATCCATCGATGAGGTTTTGCTCGGTTTTATATTTTGCGTCGAGGGGTTCGAGGTCGTTGCCCAGGTCGATGAGCATTTGATATTTATCCATCCAGTCGGTGAAGCCTTCAAACTCTTCTATTACTTCATCTTGCTTTTCGTTGATTGTTGACATATTGTTTTTGTTTTTTTTGTTTTTCTAAGCCTTTCTAAGCCAAGAGGGTGATAAGCCTTTCTAAGCCTCTATAGGCCTTTCTAAGCCGAGGGGACTGAGGGGCGTTAGAGCCGCAAAGCCATAGGATTTTTCACTTTTCACTTTTCCCTTAATTTTTCACTTTTCACTTTTCCCTTCCTCTATCGCTCCCTCCAGATACTTCACGTAGGCGTTAACGTCTTCGTCGTATGAGCGGCTGCCAGCTAAGGGAAGACCCTTAGCGTTTACGGGCACGTAGAAGGGTTGCGTGTTAGCGCCAAACTTATGGCGTTGCAGGTAGCTCCACTTGTCGCCCACGGTGTTTAGGGTGCGCTGCTGACCATTCTCGGTTACGGTGATGGGTTGTGCGAGTGGCGTCTTATCGTCGACATAGAGCGAGATGAGCACAAACTTATCGTTGAGCAGGGTGGCCACGGTGGGGTCGGTCCAGACGGCGGCCTCCATCTTGCGGCAGTTGACGCAGCCAAAGCCCGTAAAGTCGATAAGGGCGGGTTTGCCCTCGAGACGTGCTGCCGCCATGCCCGCCTCGTAGTCGGTGAAGCGTGGGTGCACACTGCCTTTATGCAGGTTGAAGTCTTGTGTGCTGATGGGTGGTGCGAAGGCGCTGATGGCCTTCAACGGTGCGCCCCATAAGCCCGGCACCATATACATGGCGAAGGCCAGCGAGAAGAGGGCGAGGAAGAATTGTGGCACGTTGGTGCGTCGGCCCTCGTCGTCGTGTGGAAAGTGGAACATGCCCAGCAGGTAGAGGCCGAGCAGCGAGAACAGCGCTATCCATAAGGCCAGGAAGGTTTCGCGGTCGAGGATGTGCCAGCCGTAGGCCAGGTCGGCCACCGACAGAAACTTCAGGGCGAAGGCCAGCTCGACAAATCCTAACGTCACCTTTACCACGTTCATCCATCCGCCCGACTTGGGTGCCGACTTCAGCAGCGAGGGGAACAGGGCAAAGAGGGTGAAGGGTATGGCCAATGCCAGGGCGAAGCCAAACATGCCGACGGCGGGCGCCACAATTTCGCCCTGTGTGCTGACGGCAACGAGCAGGAAGCCAATGATGGGGCCTGTGCATGAGAACGACACCAGCGTGAGGGTGAAGGCCATGAAGAAGATGCTGACCATGCCCGTGGTTGACGAGCTGGCCGAATTGATCTTATTGCTCCACGACGAGGGCAGCGTGATGTCGAAGGCGCCAAAGAACGAGGCGGCGAAGGCCACCAGCATGGCGCAGAAGATGAGGTTGAACACCGCGTTGGTGCTGAGGGCGTTGAGTGAGCTGGCACCGAAGATGAGGGTGACGGCCAGACCCAGCGTGACGTAGATGACGACGATGCTGGCGCCATAGATCATGGCCGAGCGGATGGCCTTGCGGCGGTCGTCGCTACGCTTGAGGAAGAAGCTCACGGTCATGGGTATGATGGGCCACACGCAGGGGGTGAACAGCGCGAGGAAGCCTCCCAGCAGTCCTGCCAGGAAGATGTATAGCAACGAGTTGCTGACGGGCGTGTCGTAGCCTTTCAGCTGATTGATGACGGGCTGCCACAGCGCCTGTTGTTCAGAGGGGGTGAGCTGGGCGGCAGCAGCGGTGGCCGCGCTGTCGGTGGTGGCGGCATCGTTGGGCATCACGCTGAAGGCGGGGTCGATGTTGTCAGTGGCGTCGGGGCGTGTGGCCTCGTCGGCTTTTGTTGCTTCGTTGCCCTTGGCAGCTATGAAGGCGGGCGCCTTACCTTTGCGGCTGAGTGTAACCTCGGCGGGTGGCATACATGTTTGGTCGCTGCAAGCGCCATACTCGAGTGCGCACTCAAGGTGATACTGCTCTTTGGTGAAGCGCACCTTTTGCACAAAGGTGGCTGTGTGCTCAAAGTAGCGCACCGTCATGCCAAACATATTGTCATACTTGTTGATTTCTTTGCCACGAGGGGTGAGCTTGCCCACCAGCTGGATGCCATCGGTGGTGGTGGCGGTGAGCGATGCCTCGATGGGTCCTGACTGTCCTAACTGGGTAGAGTAGACGTGCCATCCGTCGTCAATTTTTCCGGTGAACACAATCTCGGCCTCGGCCGTGCCGTTGGTCTTCAGTTGTGCCGTGAACTTCACGGGTTCGGCCATCTGTGCGTGGCAGAGCACTGCTATGATGAGCAGCAACAGGGTTGTAGATATCTTTTTCATTTCTTTTAAAGTAGACAAGTTGACGAGTTGACGAGTAGACAAGTTGTTTGCTTTTCTAATTTCTCTTTTAATTGACGAGTAGACAAGTTGCTAATAGTAGTTTTGACGAGTTTAGAGCCGCAAAGCAAGCAGCTCGTCAACTCGTCAACTTGTTAACTCGTCAACTATCAATATGCATATTCAGTGTTTTATCAACAAAGTAGCGTGGGCGGCGTTTCACCTCGGTGTATATCTTGCCAATGTAAACGCCTGTGATGCCCACACCTGTGGTGATGACGCCACCGATGAACCACATCGACACCAGGATAGAGGTCCAGCCCTCGATGGTGTTGCCTATGATGTGCTCGTACAGGGCATAGATGATGATGCAGAGGGCCACCAGCGTCATGGTGAGACCTGCAAAGGTGATAAACTTAAGCGGACCTGTTGAGAACGAGGTGATGCCGTCGATAGAGAAGCTGAGCATCTTGCGCAACGGATATTTCGACTCGCCCGCGGTGCGTGCCGTGCGGTCGTAATAAACAAAGCCTTCGTTGAAGCCCAGCTGGCGCACGATGCCGCGCAAGAACATGTTGCGCTCGGGGTATTGCATGAGGGCCTCGAGGGCGCGGTGCGACATGAGGCGGAAGTCGGCATGGTTGTATAGCATATTGCGGTCGGCCATCTGCATAACGCGGTAGAAGCCTAAGGCGGTGACGCGCTTAAACCAGGTGTCGGTTTTGCGCTCCTTGCGCACACCATACACAATGTCGGTGCCCTGAAGCCACTGCTCGGTCATGCTGAGAATGGTGTCGGGGTTGTCTTGCAGGTCGGCATCAATCGACACGGCAGCATCGCACAGTGGCAGCGCCTGTTCCATGCCCGCCCACAGCGCGTTTTGATGCCCCACGTTATGTGCCAACTTCAGTCCGGCCACAAAAGCGTAACGTGCGGCGGCCTCGCTGATAAGCCGCCAGGTGGCATCGCGGCTGCCATCGTCGACCAGCAGCAAGGTGGTGTCGACGTGATGTGTTTCGGTCAACTGTTCAACCAGCGTGGTGAGGCGTTGCAGTGTCCAGGGCAGCACCTCTTCCTCGTTGTAACAGGGAATGATGATAAAAAGGCGTTTGTTCATATCGTGCAATGTGATATAGGGTTATGTGTGGGTTATGAGGTAAAATTTTTTCTTACAGGATACCATGCGGCCACCCATCCCACCACGAGCACGGTGACGAGCACTATAAACACGTCGCCATAATGCACGCTCACGGGGTAGGCGTTCACCACAAAGGTGCCGCTGCTCTCGCCCATCGACACCAGTCCGAACTGCTGTTGCAGCCAGCATAGCAGCAAGCCCAGCAAGATGCCTACGATGGCGCCAATGGCCGATATCATGCGGCCTTCGAACAGGAAGATGCGGGCAATGGTGCGGTTGTCGGCTCCCAGGTTGCGCAGGGTTTGCACGTCGGCTTTCTTGTCGATGATAAGCATTGACAACGACCCGATGATGTTGAAGCACGCCACCAAGAGGATGAAGGTGAGGAAGAGGTAGGCCAGCACCTTTTCAATCTGCATGATGCGGAAGGTGTCGGCCTGCTGCTCAAAGCGGTCGAGCACACGGAAACGGCCCTTTGAAACCTGCTGCATACGTTGCTTCACGGCGTCGAGGTCGGCGCCAGGTTTCAGCTTCAGCTTCAGCGATGTCACCATGCCTTGCATCTGGAAGATGCGGCGGGCAAAGCCTATTGAGGTGATGAGGTAGTCGCGGTCGTACTTGGCCTGATTGACCGAGAATACCACGCCAGGCGAGATGAGCGAGTCGGCCACAAAGCCATCGGCATCGCTGGCCATATCAATGAGCTGACCCTCGCGCTGCGGGGCAAAGATGGTGAGAAAGCCATCCCACTGTGCTCCGAGGTCGAGGGTTTGGGCCAAGCGTATGCCGGGCACGCCATATTGTAGGTTGGCAGCCTGAAGGCAAAACTCGCCCTGCCCATATAAGATGCTGTTGATATGGGTGAGCTGTGCAAAATTGTCGTCTACACCCATCACGTTTACCATGGCTTGGCGCCCGTCATAGTAGGCCAGGGCTTGGTCGGTGACACACTCGGTGGCCACCAGGACCTCGGGCATGGCTTTGATGGTGGTGAGGGCGGGGTCGTCGGCAGGGGCCGACTTGCCACGGGTGGGCACCACCTCTATCTGTGGGTCGAAATTGGTGAAGAACGACGCCACAAGGTCGTGAAAGCCGTTGAACACGCTGAGCACGATGACCAGTGCCATGGTGGCTACGGCCACGCCCACCATAGAGATGCCTGATATGATGTTGATGGCGTTGGTGCTCTTCTTCGAAAACAGGTAGCGACGCGCTATGAAGAAAGGAAAATTCATGCTCACTGAATGTGTTGTTAGTATGGCAAGATGTTTTCCGTAGCAGGATTATTTCTTCAGCAGGGTGTCGATGCGTTCGATGTAGTCGAGCGAGTCGTCGATGAAGAAACGCAGCTCGGGGATGATGCGCAACTGGTTATGTACGCGGGTGCCCAGCTCGTAACGTATGGTTTTCTCGCTGGCGTTGATGTTTTTCATCAGCTCGTCGCCACGCTCTGAAGGGAAGATGCTGAGGTAGGCGGTGCAGATGCTGAGGTCGGGCGACACGCGACACTTGGTAACGCTCACCATCACACCGTGCATCATACGGGTTTGTTGCTGGAATATTAAGCTCAGCTCTTTCTGAAGCAAGCGAGCTATGCGGTTTTGTCTTGTTTCTTGCATATTTGTTTGTTGTTTTTTTAGTTTTTTTTATTGTTGATAAGCCTTGGGTGACTAAGCCTTTATAGGCCTTTCTAAGCCTTTCTAAGCCTTGGGTGACTAAGCCTTTATAGGTCTTTCTAATATTTCAGCAAGGGCTTAGGTAGGCTTAGGTAGGCCTATAAAGGCCTATCTTTTCTTTTACTGTTTCCATCGCCACAGCTTCACCAGTATTTTTCCTACGGGTGATGCTACTCGGGTGAGCGAGTTGAAGTGGATGTTCTTGCCTGCCACAATAAGCATTACGGCGCCCAAGATGAGGATGATGCCGATGACGAGGCGAACGGTGAGCAGCTCGCCAAAGAGGGCTACGCTGATAACCACGGCGGTGACGGGCTCGAGGGCTCCGATGATGGCGGTGGGCGTAGAACCAATGTCGTGAACGGCTACCACCATGAGCACCAACGACATAACGGTGGGCAGCAAGCCTAACATGAAGGCTAAGCCCCACTGCTGGGGGGTGTGCAACAGTTGCAGCTGTGTGGCTGACTGGAACAGCGATGTTACCACAACGGTGAGGGCTGCAAAGATGAGCACGTATAGGGTGAGCTTGATGCTCGACATGCGCAGCGGCGACTTGTTGACGATGATGATATACAGCGCATAGGTGAGCGACGACACCATAACCAGGGCCACACCATTGGGGTTGAGCACGCTGCCATCGTCGCCACGATATAGCAGGGCGATGCCTACCAGCGACAGGGCGATGCTAACCACCGTGGCCACGGTGATGCGCTCGTGAAAGCACACGGCCATAATGATGGCTACCATGACGGGATAGACGAAGAGCAACGTTGAGGCGATGCCTGCACTGATGAGGTAGAAGCTGAAGAACAGCGACAACGACGACGAGGCAAACAGTATGCCCAGACCAGCTAATATCATCAACTCGCGCCCACTAACGGCGAAACTCTTGCGCTGCACCAGCATGAGCACGGCCAGCATGAGCACAGCGGTGGTAAAGCGATAAAACAATACCGAACAGGCGTTGATGCCATCGGCATACAGGGGTAGCGCCCCTAAGGGGTTTGTGCCGTAGCACACAGCGGCAATGATGCCACAGAGGGTTCCTCTTAATTTTGCGTTCATTACTTTTTTAAAGGTGACTAAGCCTTACTGAGCCTTTCTAAGCCTTTATAGGCCTTTCTAAGCCTGGGGGACTGAGCCTTACTATGCCCTTCTAAGCCTTTTTTGTATCTTTTCACTCGTTCGTCGTCAATCACACCTTTCCAGTTGAGGCCGTAGGCGAAGGGCAGACCCTCTTTGGTGATAATCTTTACGCCCGACTGTGGTGCGTAGCCCAGCACTACTTACAATTCAACGTGTGTTACGTTTATCTTTTCGTGCAAGAATATCTGTGCGCTCTCGGCAAAGCGGTCTTCGCTCTCGGTGGTGAGGTAGTGGCAGCGACCGCCGCGCGTGATGTTGGCCTCGATGTCGGGGTGGCGCTGAAGGTAGCTGTTGAGGCTATCGGCCACATAGGTGCCTTGGGGCATGACACGCACACCGTCGGGCACATTTCGCACGATGCTGTTCATAAGCAGCGGATAGTGGGTGCAGCCGAGGATGATGGTGTCGATCAGTGGGTCGCGGCGCATAAGCTGGTCGATGCGCTTCTTCACAAAATAATCGGCACCGGGGCTGTCGGCCTCGTTGGCCTCGACAATGGCGGCCCACAGGGGGCATGGCTCTCCCGTAACCTTGATATCGGGGAAGAGCTTGCCTATCTCCATGTCGTAACTGTTTGAGCGGATGGTGCCTTCGGTGGCGAGGATGCCTACATGGCGTGAGTGTGTGAGCTGGCCGATGCTCTCGGCTGTGGGGCGAATGATGCCCAGCACACGTCGCGAGGGGTCCCAGCCAGGCAGGTCGCGCTGCTGTATGCTGCGCAACGCCTTGGCCGACGCTGTGTTGCACCCTATCACCACGAGGTGGCAACCCATGGCGAAGAGCTTGAGCACTGCCTGACGCGTAAACTGATATACCACCTCGAAGGAGCGCGAGCCATAGGGTGCGCGGGCGTTATCGCCGAGGTATAGATAGTCGTATTGCGGCAGGAGCTGGCGTATGCCGTGCAGGATGGTGAGTCCGCCGTAGCCAGAGTCGAAGACGCCGATGGGGCCTGGTGCTTGTGGTAATGTCATGGTGCTGTTTTTTTTTATCTACGCTTTTTTAGTAAGTCGATAAGGGTGTCAGTGATGTCGACACTCATGGCGGGGTTTACATAGGGGCATGCGTCGGAGCCCGTGTTCAGCAAGAAGGCCAGCTGCATGTCTTTTGCTACCTGTTGCAGCAGTTCGTTTATCTGCTCGCGCAAGGGTGCCATAGCATCGGCTTCGGCCTGAGCCAGCAGTCGGCGTGCTTCAGCCTTGAAGGCGATGTTCTTCTCCATCATGTCTTGCAGTTCGGCCTGACGCTTGTGAAGGATAGAGGGCACGAGGTCGCGCTGCTGGTCGAGAAAACTTTCATATTTGATGTTGAAGTCGTCTTCTGAACGCTTCATCTCGCGGTCGTATTTCTGACGTAGCGCGGTGAGTGAGCGTTGTGCCATAGCATATTCGGGCATGGCGTGCAGCACCGAGTCGGTGTTGACAAATCCGTAGCGGAACACGAAGGTTTGTGCCGTGGTGTGGGGGCTCTGCGTGTCTTGTGTGGCGGTGTTAGCGCTGGCGTTTTGGCTGGCAGCGTTGGCGTTGAGTGTGTTGATAACTTGCTGCAACGTCTCGGTTTGTGCCGTCATGGGCAGTGTGCATGAGGCGAAAGCCAACAGCATTAGTATGTTCTTTTTCATGATGCGTAGGGGGTTTGTGGGTTATTATACAAAAACGTGCCGGAGGGCGCTGGGCTCTTCGGCACGTTATATGTCGTGTGGCAAGGAGCCGTTACCGACAAGTGCTTTACTTTTTCTTGGCGGTGCTGGGCTTGTTCAGTTCGGCTTTCACCTCAGCGGTAACATCCTTGCTCAGGGTGTCGCTAACGTAGGGGATGCCCATCTGTGTGTCCATGATGTAAACATAGCCACCTGCTTTGCCTACTGCCTGGATAGCGTCGACAAGGCGCTGTGTGATGGGAGCCATCTTCTCTTGCTGAGCCTTCTGCAGAGCCTGTGAGTTGTCTTGGTAAGCCTGCTGAATTTTCTGCTGCAGATCCATGAGTGTTTGCTCGGTTTCCTTCTGCTTGGTTTCGTTCATGGTCGACTTGCTCTTCTCATACTCTTGTGCTTTGCGCTGGAGCTCGTCCTGCATAGCCTTCAGGTCGTTCTCATACTGCTTGGCAGTAGCTTCTATCTCGCCACGAGCTTTGATAAACTCAGGCATTGATGCCATTACTTCCTGTGCGTTGATGTGTCCGAATTTCTGCTGTGCGAATGTTGCCAGAGGGGCTAACAGCATCAGCATCATAAAAAGTTTTTTCATTTTGTATATTTTTTTTATTGTTATTATTTCTTTTTTTGGGGGCCTTGCTAAGCCAGAGGATGATAAGCCTCACTAAGCCTTGCTAAGCCGAGGGGACTGGAGGGTGATAGGCCTTACTAAGCCTTTCTAAGCCTTGGAGACTGGAGGAGAACAGGAGGGTGAAAGCTAACGAGAGCGGCAAAGCAATAGGATTTTTCACTTTTCACTTTTCACTTTTCACTTTTCACTTTTCACTCTTCACTCTTCACTCTTCACTTTTCCCTTAATTATATCCCAGCTTTTGCAGCACCTCGTTAGAGATGTCTATCTTGGGCGAGCCGTAGATGATGCCAGCGGCTTCAGAGGCGCGGTCGAGCACCAGCGAGTAGCCACGCAGTTCGGCAATTTCTTTTACGGTGTTGTATATCTCGTCTTGTATGGGCGACATGAGGCTTTCGCGCTTCTTGAAGAGCTCGCCCTCGGGGCCGAAGTATTTGCGTTTCAGGTCAGAGGCATCTTTCTCTTTCTTCATGATGGCCTCTTGTCGTGCTTTCTTTTGTTCTTGCGAGAGAAACACCAGTTCGTTTTGATAGTTTTTATACATTGTGGTGGCCTCGGTGTTGAGGGCCTCGACCTCGGCCTGCCATTTCTTCGATACCTGGTTGAGCTGCTCGTTGGCACGCTCGTAGGCGGGTATGTTTTTGAGGATATACTCCATGTCGAGCAGCGCAAACTTTTGTGCGCTGGCCGTGAGCACTGCCGAAACAGCGATGACGGCTAAAAGAAGAAATCGTTTCATACTCTGTTTGTTTGTTGAGGCCCACCTCGTGCCGCCCCTTTATGAGAGGCGGCGTGGGGGAGGGGCTGTTTGTTAGAATTCTTGTCCAAGGATGAAGTGGAAGTTGCTTCCACCCTTTGTTCCAAACACCTTGTCGAAGCCGTAGGCCCAGTCGATACCCATCATACCCACCATGGGGAGGAAGATGCGCACGCCGATACCTGCTGAACGCTTCATGTCGAAGGGGTTAAACTTCTTGGTGTCGTTCCATGCGTTACCAGCCTCGACGAATGAGAGGCCGTAGATGGTGGTGTTGCCCAAGAGGAAGGGGTATCGCAGCTCGAGTGTCATGCGGTTGTAGGCGTAGCCCTCGTATCCGTATGGTGTGAGCGATCCGTTTTCGTAACCACGCAGGCCGATGGTTTCTTCGGCATAGCCTGTTGAGTAGCCCGACATACCGTCGCCACCCACATAGTATGTTTCGAAAGGCGACTTCTTATATTTGTTGTATGTGCCCAGCAATCCCATCTCGACGCGTGTCATGAGCACGAAGCATTTCTGTCCGCCCGACAGCGCGGTGTAGGTTCTTGCCTTGAACTTCCACTTATGATATTCTACCCAGCGGTATTTCTCTTGCTGTTCGCGCTCGTAGGTGCTCGAGTTGCGGTCGTTGGCCAGGTTCTTATAGTTTTTGTTATCCCACTTTGACCATGGCGGGGTGAGTGTTACCGAGAACAGGAAGTCGGATCCACGGCGTGGGAACATCTGGTTGTCGGTAGAGGTACGGCTGAGCGAGATGCTCAGGTTGAGGTTGTTCGAATTGCCGTTGGTCATGAGGAAGTACTGCCAGTTTTTCAGCATGTATCGTGTGTACGACAGCATGAGTGATAGCTGGAAGTAGTCGTCGGGCCAGCGCAGACGTTTACCCCATCCTACGTTTACGCCAAACATCTTGACATACTTGTCGGGGTCGTAATAGTTCTCATAGTTATTATAGCTATAATTGCCGTATCCGTACAGATAGTTGTAATAGTTGTTATAATAACCGTTGTTGTAGTAGTTGCTTGACACGTCGGTCTGCTTTGAATAGTAAGCGCCTACTGAGAACTGTATGGGTCGTTTTCCACCAAACCAGTTGGTGCTATACGATGCGTTGTACGACTGGTAGTAGGTACCGTTGGTTTGCACGCCCAGCTGCATTACCTCGCCATCGCCGATAGGCATGATGCCACGGTGCTCTTTGTTTTTGTTGAAGAGGTTGCGCATAGAGAAGTTGTTGAGCTTCAATCCCACACGTCCTATCACACCTGTCTGTCCCCATCCCAGTGAGAACTCAATCTGGTCGTTTGATTTTTGTTCGAGGTTCCAGTTGATGTCTACGGTACCGTTTTCGGGGTCGGGCTTCACGTCGGGGTTCACCTTTTCAGGGTCGAAATGTCCCATTGACGCCAACTCGCGTGCCGAACGTTGCAGTGCCTCTTTTGAGAAGAGGTCGCCGGGCTTGGTGCGCAGCTCGCGTCGTACCACGTTTTCATACAAGCGGTCGTTACCGTTGATGCGCACGTGGTTGATGTGTGCCTGTGTGCCCTCTTGAATACGCATTTCAAGGTCGATGCTGTCGCCCACGATGTTCACCTCGGTAGGCTGCAGCGAGTAGAAGAGGTAACCGTTGTTCCAGTAGTTGTTGCCCACGGCGTCGTCGTCTTCGGTCAGACGTTTGTTCATGAGCTTCTGGTTATACACGTCGCCGCTCTTCATGCCCAGCACCTGTGACAGATAGTCGGAGGGGTAGATGGTGTTACCCACCCATGTGATGTTGCGCAGGTAGTATTTCTTACCCTCGTCAATCTTTAAATATATGTTTACGTGCTTGTCGTCGGCGTTCCATACGCTGTCTTCAACGATGGTGGCGTCGCGGTAGCCATATTCGTTATACTTGTCGATAAGGTTCTGCTTATCTGTTTTCCAACGCTCGGGTGTAAACTTCTTGGCTTTCAAGAAGGTGCTGAGCTTTCCTGCCTCGTGTGTCTTTGAGAAGGCACCTTTGCGGAACAGTCCGCCCTTGATTTTCAGGTTCGACAACTCTTTGTTGCCTTCAAGGATGATGTGGCGCACGCGCATTTTTTGCTTCTTGTCGATAACTACGTCAAGAATAACCTGGTTTTTGTTCGACACGTCGTCGCGCTGGTTGATTTGTATGTCGGCGTTCTTGAAGCCCTTGTCGTCGAAGTATTTTTTAGCCAAGATTTTGGCGCGGTCGATCATGTTTGGGGTGATCTGTGCACCCTTCAGCAGGCCCAACTTCTCTTCCATATCGGTGCGTTCCGACTTTTTCAGGCCGATGTAGTTGATGGTAGAAACACGCGGACGAAGGCGCAAGAAGATGTGCAGATACACTTTATCGCCCCCGACGATAGAGTCGGCCGAGATAGAGACGTCAGAGAAGAGTCCGTATTTCCAGTAGTGCTTTACGGCTTCGGTAATCTCGTTGCCAGGCAGCGTGATGGTCTGTCCGATGGTGAGTCCTGAGATGCCAGTAAGCATATAGTCTTCATAGCCTTCGGCACCCGACACGTTCAGGCCCGCAAGGGTGAGCGTGCGTGGTGTTCCAGCATACGATATGTCGGGGTAGGTGACTTTGTCTTGCGCTGTCATGCCGACGCAGCAGAGCAGCGCCACAAATGCAGCCAACAGTTTGTGTATGTTCATCGTTGTGTTTATATTTTTCTTATCGCTTTTTCTCTTTTACACTTTTTTTTCTTCGCGCTTCATGCTTAGCTTTTTGCGCTTCACGCTTCGTTCTCTACCTGCTCTTCAGTTTTTCCGAAGCGGCGCTGGCGCTGTTGGTAGCAGCTGATAGCCTTTTGCAGGTCGGCCTCGGCAAAGTCGGGCCAAAAGGTGTCGCAGAAGTATAGCTCGCTATAAGCTATCTGCCAGAGCAAATAGTTGGATATGCGCAGCTCGCCACCGGTGCGTATCAGCAGGTCGGGGTCGGGCATGAAGGTGGTTTGCATATTGTTTGTGAGCGTTTCTTCGTTGATGCTGTCGATGTTGAGCTCGCCGTCTTTCACCTGTTTCGCTATGCGTCGGGTGGCCTCGGTAATCTCCCATCGTGCCGAATAGCTCAGTGCTACCACCATGGTCATAGCATCGTTATTGGCGGTGTGTGCCATGGTTTCGTTCAGCTTCTCTTGCACGGCCTGTGGCAGGCGCGCGATGTCGCCGATAACGCGAAAGCGCACATTATTCTTCATGAATATCTCGTCTTCGAGCGATGACAGCACCAGTGCCATGAGCGCTGCCACCTCGTCGGCGGGTCGGTTCCAGTTTTCGGTCGAGAAGGTGTATAGGGTGAGATATTTCACGCCCAGACGTGTACACTCAGAGGTGATGCGTCTTACCGTTTCTACGCCAGCCTGATGCCCGTAGCTGCGTGGTTGCCCTTTGGCTGTGGCCCATCGTCCGTTTCCGTCCATGATGATGGCTATGTGGGCCGGTATGTTGTTCATATCGATAGCGTCGTGCATAGATATCGTTGTTATTATCGTTTTTATTCGTCGGCGTTGTGGCACGTTCTGCATTTAGGCATGAAGCTGTAGGTGAGCGACAGCTGAAGGGCCGAGTAGCAGTCGGTGTTTTTAAACAGTCCTGAACTGGGAATGTTGTAGGGGTCGGTAGCGCCGTCGATGTTATCGCTCAGCGAGAAGTGTATGGCCCATTCAAGGCCCACGTTCAGGCGGGGTGCTACCTTATATTTTATGCCCAGTCCGATGGGCACGTTGGCGGTAAACACGCTTTTTGCGCCCTCGTTAGCCTTTGAGGCGAAGGTGGCGCCGAGGCCTCCGAAGATGAAGGGTGTGAGGCGTTTTGCCCCGCGATAGTCGCGCCCTGTTCCGTATGGCCAGAAGTTGTATTCGTAGGTGAGGCTCATGTCGGCCACGCCACAACTGAAGGTGTAGGGCTTTCCATCGTAGGCAGGATAATAGGTTGATGCGTTGTCGCTGCCCCCACTTATCTTGCCATATTGCACCGCCAGCCTGAAGCCCATGAAGGGGTTGATGATGCGTCGGAGCATGACCGATGCCATAGGCTTCATGCCCGAGGCGATGCTGCCGTTGAAGTCGCCCTCATACGTCATCATGCCCACGCCCCCACCTATCTCCATGCGGTATTGGTCGTCGGTCTGTGCTTGTGCTGTGCCCAGGCATAGCGCCATGCACACGGTTGCTATGATGCGTGTGTAGAGCATTATTTGTTTTTGTCGTCGCGCCATTCAAAGATGTCTTGGCGTTTGGCCCATCCCAGTCTGTTCAGGCGTCCGCGCCACACCTGTCCGCTGTTTCCGCATACCAGCCATACATAGTTGTTGGCATCGATGGTGAAGGCCAGGGCGTCGTCGCTGCTTTGGAAGTCGGTGGGCACGGTTACCACGGTGTCTTCTTGCCAGGTAAGGCCCTTGTCAGTGCTGTTCCAGAACATCTTGTGTGCCTCTTTCTTGCAGGCGCCCAGTCCTTTTCCGCCGAAGGCTACGAGGCCGAGGTCGCTGTTTGCCATCTGAAGGTGTGCCAGACGTGGCAAGCGATATTTAGCTTGCGAGTCGGCGCCATAGTAGCAAATCCAGGGCTGCGTATTGTCGTTGGGGTCGATTACCTTTGTCCACACCACGTTTGCGGTGTCGGCGCTATATGTGTTAACGTCGCGGCTACCCTGCATGATAAGTTGGTAGCTGTCTTTGTTTGTTATCAGAGCCTGTGTGGCGCCGCTTATGTTTAGGCTGGGCAGGTAGGCTGCCTCGTCAGCGTCAATATTTTCTTTTGTCCAGGTTTGTCCGTTGTCGGCCGAGCTGTTCAAGGCTCCCTCGGCGTCATAGGCCACCAGCTGCTTAGCGCTGGCTGCCACCAGCTGCTTTTGTGTGGTGGCGGTCCAGGTCCAACTTTTCCCATCGGTGGTGGCGTAGAGATAGCCGCCTGAAATGAACAAGGCCTTCTCGCCATCGGTCATCAGGTTTTGATAAGCGTTGGCGTCGAGTGTGGCGGGTGTGGTTTGGCTCCAGTTTGAGCCATCGGTCGAGGTGTATAGGCGTGTGGCGGTGCCATCGGTGCCAGCCAGCACCATACAGTTGTTAGGAAGCGCCACCATGCGCATACCTTTCAGTGTGCTGATGCCCACCTCGGTGGTGTTGTTATTGAGCTTTGTCCACACAAATTTGTCGCCATCTTCCTTGTGCACGTTCAGCGTCACCTTATATTTGTGATTTGAAAGGGTAGAGTTAGAGTAAACAATCAGTTCGCGCGGCTTGGTATAGTCGACGCTATCGGTAGACGAGAAAATGCGTGTGGTATCGCTGTCAACGTTCTTGATGCCCACCATTCCCGAGTTGCGTGTGCTTGCAGTGGCCAGCACTTTGGTAATGTCGCATCCCAAGGGCAGCGAGTCGGCATTGAAGATACGGCCACCCAGGTGGTCGATGGTCATCTTCACCGAGCTGAAGTCAACGCTCTTCACATACGAGCTATCGCGCAGTCCATCTTTGGTTTTGCAAAAGAACGTTTGGTTGATGTTTCCCAATGTAAAAGCGGTAATGGCGGCATCGTCGTCGTACACGTATTCGTTGTCTGAATCGAGGCATGAGGTGCACAAAACAGCACTTGCCAAGAGCATTACAATAGAGAATATGTTTCTTTTCATCATTCTGTCGTCGTTGTTTTTAGGTGCAAATTTAGTCAGAATTCCGCAAATAGCGGTCTTTTTGTCATTTTATTATGCAAATTATAGCAGAAAAGTATTATTTTTAAGTTTGTTTAGTGTTTAATGTATTGAACGTAATGGCTATATACGCCTATGGGCATAAAAAAAGGACGACACGATCACTCGCGCCGGCCTTCCAAAGAATAATGTTAACGCACGTTGGTGTTTACAAGAGCGAAAACGCTCAGGAGGGTTACGATTGCAACACCTACCAACACTGCGGATGTTTCAAAGTCTAATAACATAATCTTTACCTTAAATCTATCAAACTACTAACCTAATGAAAAAACGTTGTATTCTCACGAACACATTGCAAAGTTAATGTATCGATATTAAAAATAATGTGTGAATTTAGTGGTTTTTTGTGTGAAAAAGTTATTAATTGATTTATATCAGTTTCAATGAATGTTCAATTTTGCTTTGCGCACATGAGTGGTGAGGTGTGCAAGAAAGGGGGTGAAGCAATAAGTGTGAGGTGTAGATAAAGGGGCGTGGCGGTGTGTGGCGTGGCGGTGTGTGGCGGTATATAACGCAAAAGAGGCAGCCACTCTTTCGAGCTGCTGCCTCTTTTTACGAATGTTGTCCTAGGCGGATTCGAACCACCACAAACAGAACCAAAACCTGTTGTGCTACCATTACACCATAGGACAAACATATCGTTGTGTGATGTATGAACCGCTGTTTAGCGACCCTCCTTCGCACAATTCGACTGCAAAGGTAATGCTTTTTCTGGGATTACCAAAATTTTTTGCGGTTTTTTCTTTTTTTTGGGGGGTGTGGGGGCTTATAGGGCTATGGGGTTTATAGGGCTTATAGGTCCTATAAACTTTGCTGGCCTTTTGGTCTTATAAGCCTTTTGGCCTTATTGTTCCCCACTTCCTTCTATCACGCCTCTGGCTTTCTGGTTCCCATTCTTGCCTCCACCACGTTCACCACGTAGTCGCCCAGTTTTTCGCACTCGCTGATCATGTCCATATACATGGTGCCGATGGCGTAGTCGTATTTGTGGTCGTTTACGTCGTTAATGTTTTGGCTCTTCAGCTGGTTGCGATAGTTGTTAATTTCGTTTTCGATGTTAAACGAGCGGTTTGCATCGCAGTTTTCGCGGCGGCCTGTGAGCAGCACGTTCATCTGTGTGAGCGAGTCGTCGGTCAACTCAAACATTTGGTGCAGGTGCTCGTATTGCTGTTCGGTGAAGTCTTCTTTGCCTTTCATCTTGCGGTTGATGGTGCGTGCAATGTTGTAGCAGCTGTCGCCAATGCTCTCTATCTCGCTAATCTCGCGCAACATAGCACGTATCTTAGCCTTTGTTTCGTCAGATAGGTGTGCGTCGCTCACATCGTTCAGATAGTTGGCAATCTCAATCTCCATGTTGTCGCTAATGCTCTCATACTTTTCAATGCGAGCGTATAGCTTTGTAAAGGCGGCATCGTCTTTCACGCCCAGCAGTTCGCGCACCATGGTAAACATGCGCTGTATGCGCTCGGCAAACGACTGTATCTCCTTTTGAGCCTCCAGCACTGAGAGCTCGGGCGTTTTCATGATGCTGTTGCCTCCGATGTAGCGCAGGCGGAATTCGTCTTCCTCGTCTTTGGTGCGTGGCTTGATGATGTAGCACACCAGGCGCTCCATTTGTGGGATAAACCATATCAGTATGCAGGTGTTGCACACGTTAAAGCAGGTGTGGAAGGCGGCCAGCACTACCGATAGGCGTGCAGCGTCGATATGGTTGGCATGAGGGTCGACACCCACAAATCCGCACACCATGTCGATGAAGGGGTAGAAGCCACACAGCACCCACAACACGCCAAACACGTTGAAGGTGAGGTGAGCCATAGCAGCGCGTCGGGCCTGTGTGTTGGCGCCCATGGCTGCGATGTTTGAGGTGATGGTGGTGCCAATGTTCTCGCCCAGCACCAGCGCTATACCCATATATATGGGCAGCACACCGCTCGAGCACAGCACCATGGTGATGGCCATGAGGGCTGCCGATGACTGCATGCAGAAGGTGAGCACTGTGCCTATGCCCAGGAACGAGAAGATGGTGATATAACTGTCTTTGTTAAACGACGCAAAGAAGTCGATAACAGTTTGGTTATGGCTGAGGTCCATTTCCTTACCCGTGGCGCCGAGGGTGGAAATAGCGAAAAACATAAAAGCTACGCCAAAGAGAAAATCGCCTATGTAGCGGTGCTTACGTGTATAGATGAGCAGCAGGGCGATGAAGAATGCTGGGAACACAAGGTTCGCCATATTAAACGAGAAGCCCAGCGTCATGATCCATGCTGTAAACGTGGTGCCGATGTTGGCGCCCATAATTACAGAGATGGCTTGTGCCAGTGTGAGCAGTCCAGCGTTTACAAACGATACGGTCATTACCGTCGTAGCTGTCGACGACTGCACGGAGGCCGTTACAAACATACCAGTCAGCAGACCAGTGAAGCGGTTGGTAGTCATGGCTCCAAGGATGTGGCGCAGCTGCGAGCCCGCCATCTTCTGTAACGCTTCGCTCATGACCTTCATGCCATAGATAAGTAGCGCTAATGAGCCAATAATCTTAAAAATTATCCAAATCGACATATTTTTGTTTAATTTGTTTCTTCTTCGTAAGTGCTTGTCGAAAATAAGGTGTATCTTTACAACCGCAACCCGAGGGTTGCTTTCAGCACGCCTTCGTCTATTGGTTGCCTATACATTATTAATTATATACTAACGCTGTAAATACGTCAACGCAATGAAACAGATAATACAAATTCGCTGCAAAAATAATAAAAAAACTTTAAATGTAGAAATTGGAAGCACACTTTCTGATGTTTTTGCAAAATTAAATATTGAGATGCCTTACGGCCCCATTAGTGCCAAGGTAAACAATAAGGTAGAGGGAATGAACTTCCGCCTCTATCACAACAAAGACATCGAGTTTTTAGATATGTATTCGTCGTCGGGGTCGCGTGCCTACACCCGTTCGCTGTTCTTTGTGCTGTGCAAGGCTGTGCACGACCTGTATCCTGAGGGCAGCGTGGTGATCGACATTCCGGTTTCGAACGGCTATTATTGCGACCTGCAGATAGGTCAGCCCGTTACCGCCGACGTGTGCAACCGCCTGCGCCAGCGCATGCACGACATTATCAGTGCCGCCATGCCCATACGCCGCCACGAAGCACCTACCGACCAGGTTATCAGCATGTTTCAGAAGTTGGGCACCCACTCAAAGGTAGAGCTGTTGCGCACCACGGGCCGCCTCTATACGGTGTATTATGATATTGATGGATATGTAGATTATTTTTACGGCACGTTGCTCACCAACACCTCGCAGCTATACCTTTTTGGCCTCGAACCTTACTATGATGGCTTGCTGCTGCGCATACCGTCGCCACAAAACCCCGCCGTGCTGGGCGAGATGGTGCGACAAGACAAGATGTTCGACATTTTTAAGGAGCACCACCGCTGGCAAGACATCTTGGGCATGGGCACCGTGGGCATGTTTAACGCGGCCGTGAAGGAGGGCCATGCTAACGACATTATCAACGTGTCAGAGGCGTTGCAAGAGAAGAAGATAGCGCACATAGCCGAACAGATAGCCGACCGCAAGGGCGTGAAGATGGTGCTCATTGCTGGCCCCTCGTCGTCGGGCAAGACCACTACGTGCAAACGTCTTAGCATACAGCTGCTTACCTGTGGCATACGCCCTGTGCCCATCTCGCTCGACGACTATTTTGTTGACCGCTACAAGACGCCCCTCGACGCCAAGGGCGACTACGACTATGAGCACCTGCACGCCCTGAACCTGCCGCTCTTGAACAGTCAGCTCGAGGCGCTGTTCCGTGGCGATGAGGTAGAGCTGCCGCGCTACAACTTTGCCGAAGGGCGCTCAGAGAAGAGTGGGCACTGCCTGCGCTTGCAGCCTAACGATGTGCTGGTGGTTGAGGGCATTCATGCCTTGAACCCCGAGCTCACGGCACAAATTCCTGACGAGCAGAAGTTTCGTGTGTATGCCTCGGCGCTTACCACCATCTTGCTCGACTCGCACAACTATATCCCCACCACCGATAACCGCCTGTTGCGCCGCATCATACGCGATTATAAATATCGTGGCTGTTCGGCCGAAGACACCATACGGCGCTGGCCCAGCGTGCGTGCTGGCGAGAACAAATGGATATTTCCGTATCAAGAAAATGCTGATGTAATGTTTAACACGGCTATGTTGTACGAGCTGGCGGCCATCAAGAAGCAGGCCGAGCCTATTCTTGAAAATGTGCCCGAGAATAGCGACACCTATGCCGAGGCTTACCGTCTGCGTAAGTTCTTGCGCTACTTCTCGTCTATCGACTACGACACGTTGCCGCCCACCTCGCTCTTACGCGAATTCCTTGGCGGAAGTTCGTTTACCTATTAAAAGAAATTAAAACGGCACTACCGAGTTGAAGGTCATCGGTTTGCCGCTTACGGGATGCGTGAAGCTGAGCTGGGCCGCGTGCAAACACAGCCTCTTGCTTGGCGTGGGCGCTATGCCTCTGCCATACAGCGGGTCGCCAGCGATGGGGCATCCCAGCCCGTCGGGGTGCGCACAGTGCACCCTTAGCTGGTGTGTGCGCCCTGTTAGCGGCCATAAACTAATGTGTTGCTGCCCGTTCTCGATATGTCCCAGTGCAAAGTGGCTGACAGCCGTTTTGCCGTTAGTAGGGTCAACCACCTGTAACGGTCGGTTGTAGGGGTCGGGCCTGAGAGGCAGACTGATGCACTGCTTCTGCCAGTCGACGGCAGCCCCATGCTGTTGCACCACGCCACTGAGCAGCGCCTCGTACCGTTTCTTCACCGTGCGCTCTAAAAACTGTTGTTGCAGCGTGCGCTGTGCCGCTTGGGTGCGAGCAAACACCAGCAGTCCGCTGGTGTCCATGTCGAGGCGGTGTACCACGGCTGTTACCTCGGCCGGAATGTTAAACTTCTCGCGCACAAACTGTTCGGCCGACAGCCGTCTGTCGTCTTTCCCAGGCACGCTGAGCATGCCCGCGGGCTTGTCTATCACCACGATGCTATCATCGGCATACAGCACGGTGGGCATATCGTGGATGCGCAGGGCCGAGCGGTCGGGCTCTACGTCGAGCCCTTGCAGCATAAACGGCAGTATGGGTCGGCACTTGCTCTGACAGGCGGGGTAGAAGTGTTTGGGCTGTCGCAGATAGTCGTATGAGGGTGGTCCCCACCAAAATTCGGCTATGGCCAGCGGCTGCAGCCCTTGCTTATAGGCATATTGCAGCAGCTTGGGTGCGCAGCAGTCGCCTGCCCCGGCTGGTGGCAGCTGATGGGTTTGTTCGGCAAAGAGGTCGAGCAGTGTGCGTGTTTCGCCCCGCGCGTTGCACACCTTGTATTGCGTAAACAGCCATTGCTGCAGTGCTTCGCTCTCGCGTCGGCGCTCGTCGCGCAAGGTTTTTAGTTGGTTTTCAAATACAGAAAGCGCCTGTCTGGCAACCATCGTGTTATCAGACAGGCGTTTTTTTATGCGGCGCAGTTCGGCCTTGTCATATTGGCTCTCGCGCACCATCTCTTGCAGTTCGTCCTCGCTCAGTGTGGTGCCCGCCAGTTCGGCCTCCTGTCGGCGCTCGTTGCGCTGGGCTTTGCGGCGCTGCATGGCCTTGCGAGCGGCACACAGCAGTGCCTCGGCATCGTGCTCAACGGTGGCCAGCGTGGCTTGCGCCTGGCGGTATGCCTCGCTCTGCTCGGTGCTGGCTATCAGGTGGTTAAGGTGCGATATATGTCGCTCGTTCACCTTAAAATGGCCGTTGGGCTGTTGCGCATCGAACACGGGTGGCACAAACCACGGCCAGTTGTTTCGGCCCGAGAGCAACCCCGAATAGGCTGCCACAAAGCCTCGTTCGCCCGTGGCGGTGCGCACCACCAGCACCCCAAACATCTTGCCTTGGCGTTCTTGTGCCATGAGCTGGGGTGTGGCGTCGAGATAGGCTTGCACGGCGGCCGCCGCCTCATAGCACAGGCTGTGCGGTGTGTAGCAGAACGGGTTGTTCATGCGCACGGGGTCGGGCACAGCGGGGTGGTGCAATGGGTGTAGGCGGTCGTCAATCATATTTTTTACTTTTGGCTCTCAATAACGGGCATGATGGGTGTGCCTATGCAGGCGTTGGGCTGCTGAATGTTCAGCAGAGCGCATACGGTGGCAGCCATATCGGTGATGTAGGTGCGCTGCTTGGTTGAGCCATGACCAATGTTCCATCCCATGAACAGCAAGGGAATGTGAGCGTCGTAGGGGTTCCATGCGCCGTGTGTGGTGCCTTTATAGTCGGGCCCCACCTTCCACGAGAATACTTGTGGGTTGGTTATCACCATGATTTGTCCTGTGCGGGTGTGGTGATAGCCATTGATGGTCATCTCGCGCAGCACCTCAGGCATTGATGTGGTGGCGGTCTTGTCGAGGTCAACTACGAAGGCCAGCTCATCGTTCTCCTTTAGTATGTCGACGATAGCATCTTTCACAGCCTGGAAGTCGAGGTTGTTAGCCTTTACAAAGTCGCGGTTTACGTAGATGTAGAAGCCCGAGGTGTCGAGAATATACTTGCCCTCAACGCCAAACTTCTTTGCCAGACGCTCTTCAACGCGTTTCATTTCGGTAGCGCTATCCCATCCGTCGGCGGGCACGCCATGAGCCTTCATCAGGTTGGGGTTGTGTGCGCCACCGTGGTCGGCGGTCAGCACCACGAGATAGTTGCCTTTGCCCACCTCTTGGTCAAGGGTGGTAAGGAAGTGTGCCAGCGCCTTATCGGTTTGCATATACACGTTATAGTTGTCTTCGCCACGAGTGCCTACGGCATGGCCTATAGCGTCGGTGCTTGAGATGCTCACGCACAGCATATCGGTAACCTCGTCTTTACCCATCTGTTCGTTCTTTACGGCAGCCTCGGCCAGGCTAAAGGTTTGTGTGGCACCCTCGGGCAGCATGATAAGGTTTGTGCCGGGCTTAATCTTGCTGTTTTTGTTGAAGGCTACCATCCAGTTGGGCAACTTATCCATATAATATGAGCTGGTGATGAAGCGGCCCGTCTTCTGGTCATACCAGTAGGCGGCATCGGCGCAGTGGCCAGCGGGCAGAATAGAGGCACGGTCTTTGATAGAGACGCCTATCACCTTGCTCTTGAAGTCGGTAGCCACCTTCAGCTCGTCGCCAATGGTGGTAGCCAGCAGGTTGTGGGGTGAACGCTCGCCCACGCTACCTTCTGATCCTACGTTCTTCACGCTGTGGTCTTCGCACGACGACACCTTCTTGCCATTGATATAAAAGTCGTTGCCAGTAATGCCGTGCAAGGCGGGCACCGAGCCAGTATAGTTGCTGGTGTGTCCGATGGCGGTGACGGTGGGCAGATAGTTAATCATCTGGTTGTCGCAGCTGAAGCCTTCGTTCATCAAACGCTTGAAGCCGCCCTCGCCAAACTGGTTATAATAATAGGTGAGATAGTCCCAACGCATTTGGTCAATGATGATGCCTACCACCAGCTTGGGGCGCTGCACTTGTGCTCCTGCCACCAATGCGATGAAACAGAAGAGCACGGTAAGAAAATGCTTTTTCATTTGTTCTCTTGTTTTTTGGTTTCTGTTTTTTAGTATAATGTTTTATATGTTCTTAATATTGTGTGATGTTTAACCCGAAACGGTCATTAGGCCGTTTTATGTCGGTTTTTATAACTGCTTGCTGTCTTTTGGTTTTTATAAGGCATCTTTTGCTTGTTTTTAATTCGCAATAGCTCGCTATTACTCATTAAAAGCCAAACAAAATCTGCTCTTCTAAAAATCCAAAATACAAGTAAGCCCTAACAACCGATTTGGGTTTAAGCTATGTTGCCAAGCAAGGGCAAAGTTACAAATAATATTTGTAATATGTTTGTAACAAGTTTGACGATATGTGTTTTTTACCTTATTTTATGTAATTATTGTTTCTTTACAGTGCCCACCTTACGGCCCATAGGGGCACGTTTGTCATCCAGTCTTGTTCTCTGTATCCTGACATTGAAAAGCGTAGGCCATGCAATGTAGGATTGTCGGTGGTAAACTGTCGTAACGATTTAGCTCTTAAATTTTCTTCGGCTTTCACCTCTACCGGAATAATGCTGGTGTTGTGTTGTACCACGAAGTCTATTTCCAGCGTAGAGTTGTCATTACCCTTAATTCCGCAACACTATAGTTTAACATTATTTA